>ENA-UOUJ01000104-UOUJ01000104.1-activated-sludge-metagenome-genome-assembly--contig:-NODE-104-length-73586-cov-15.494948_pt1 | contig 73586 bp, 53 predicted proteins | sample MGYA00249839_ERZ747224 | MGnify/ENA primary metagenome ERZ747224 (study PRJEB28782, sample SAMN03220277) | activated sludge metagenome | biome: wastewater; feature: sewage sludge; material...
CAAAGAAATATCTTTACCTGATGGAAAGTTATATAGAAGAACTGGGAACGACACATAATGGATATTGATGAAATGTCTTAACAAAAGACATAGAATTGCTTTGATATCAATCATCTGTTAAGGCAATAAATGAGAGTGTAAAATAAATTGTGTAAACAGATTAAGCAACTGCATTTAGAGGCGGCATCTGTTGTCAAAGATAGTTAAGAACTGATGGAGTATGAACCCCCAATTTTGTATGGGCATAGTCCATTTTTTTTCGATATTAGTAATAGCCATATAAACAGCCTTTAGGGCCGCCTGATCATCGGGGAACTGTACTTTTGTTTTTGTATACTTTCGGATACCCCGGTTCAGGTTTTCGATGGTATTGGTGGTATAAATGATTTTCCGGATTTCCAATGGAAATCAAAATAGCTGGTAAGGCAGTCCCAGTTGTTGCGCCAGGACTCGATGGCATGGCGGTATTTATGCCCCCATTTTTCGGAAAGTCTTCCCAGTGCTGCTTCTGCCGCATCCCGGTTTAGAGCCCCGTAAACGTCCTTTAAATCAGCGCAGAAGGGTTTCCGGTCCTTCCATACCACATACTTACAGGAGTTGCGGATTTGGTGCACCACACAGAGCTGGGTTACGGTATCAGGGAATACCCCTTTGATGGCGTCTGTAAAGCCTTTAAGGTTATCGGTGCAGGCGATCAGGATATCTTCCACGCCCCGGGCTTTTAAATCGGTGAGCACGCTCATCCAGAAAGAAGCGGACTCTGTTTCAGCCATCCACATACCCAGCACTTCTTTTAACCCATCGTTTTTCAGACCAATAACCAGGTAAATACACTTGTTGATATATTTGCCATTCTGCTTTACCTTCAGCACAATGCCGTCCATCCAAACAGTATAATACACCGCGTCCAGTGGTCGCTGCTGCCATTCTTTGATGTGTTCGATGATACGATTGGTGACATTGGAAATAGTTCCTTCGCTCACATCAACACCATACACCTGCTTTACTTGTTCAACAATATCTGAAGTGGTCATTCCCCGGCTATACATGCCGATAATGGACTCTTCGAGTTTGTCGCTCATGCGCTGACCTTTGGGTATAAGCTGCGGCTCAAACTCGCTGTTACGATCCCTGGGAATGTTGAGCACCATGTCGCCCAGAGATTGGGGTTTTACTTTTTTAGGATAGGTGCCATTACGGCTGTTGCCACTGTTATTGCCGTCTTTTGCATGCTTCTCATAACCGAGGTGGCTATCAAGTTCAGCCTGCAACATTTGTTCGACACCCTGCTTATAGAGGTCGTTAAAAAATGAATTGAAGTCTTCTTTGCTTGTAAACTGTTTGAAGAAATCTTTAGGTAGTTTGTTGTCCTGTTCCATAAACTGTATTTAAAGTTAAAAAATCCGGGGCAAAGCGCCGGCCGCAACCCGGGCAGGTTCGCTTCGTTCGGCTCCGCTACGTTCCGCCTCACTTCGCTTCACCTGCCCGGTGGTTAACTCTCGAATACAGTTACTTAATATCTATTTACACAAAGAACTAAACACTACCCAATAAATTTCTCCTCACTTTAAACCCGGCTTCTGCTGCTTCCCTGATGGCTGCTCCAGCAATTTTTCATCTCCCCCATCTCACTTTTGAAAATGGACCATGCCCTGTATCTTTTTTTACTCAATATGGTCCCGGAGTACACTCATAATACCTGCAGTTTATTTTTTTTAATCCACAAAATAGTCAGTCGGGCACTTGTTTCAGGAATCATTATTAGTTTAGCAATTATCATGGTGCGGTTAATTGCACAGTTGCAGCCTTTCTCCACCTTTTTAGATTTTACAGTTGCTAATTCTCACGTTTGTTGGATATATTATGCTGAAAATCATTAAAGGCTGATTTTAAGATGCGAAACCTACTTGTAGAATTAGCAATGTCTTTGCTTAAGTTTTCCATTTTCGTATCAAATAATTTTTTCATTTTCCCATCTTCAAATATTTTGTTATAAAGTAAATCCTCTACATCATTCAACTCCCTTCTCATTGAATGGATCAATTCATCTTCCTTGATAAACATGGTCTGGAAATCCTCTATTTCTTCAAGGAAATTTTGATCATTGCTATGTTTGAGAATGTCTGAGATCGTATTTTTCAGCAAAATATTTTCTTCCATCCTGAAATTAAGCAACCGCTTCCACGCTTCAATTTCAGTTTGAAATTGCCTGATATCCTTTTCCGGAATATTCTGATTCCAGGCTGTTTTATTTTTCAAAGGGCTTTTTTCTTTCATAAATCTATTAACAGTAAAAATAAATAGAATTTTCACCAGTAATTACTATAATAATCAATCGTTTATCGCTTAAAAAAAAGATTTAAAACTGATGATTTTTAAAGGTACTCTCTTGAGCAATTTATTCAGAATAGCCGTCCTATTGAGTGCCGGAATTTACTAAATACCCTGCCATTTTTATGATGGGTCATTAATATTATATAAATTTTTTACGGCTATTTAACTGTAATCTGCTTACTGATTGCCATTTTTTTTGCTTCTTCCTTTTTAGGCAAAACAAGTTTTAAAACACCGTCCTGGTAATGCGCATCAATCTTGTCTTTGTTTACTTCATCAGGAAGCGTAAAGCTGCGCTCAAAAGAGGAATAGCTGTATTCCCGGCGTGTATATTTTTCATCCTTTTCTTCATTCTCTTCTTCTTTTTCACTTCTGACAGCAAGCAAATCGCCTTCCACATCAATTTTAAAATCTTCCTTTTTCAGTCCTGGCGCAGCCATAGATACCAGGTAATCGTCTTTTCTTTCGACTATATTTACCGCAGGCACATTCATTACCCTTGATGAAAAACCATCGTCAAACAGGTCCAGCAAGGATTTGTTAAAAAAATCCCCGGATAGGGAGGGCATTCTTTCCCTTCTTTTTGCCAATGTTCGTGTGTTCATAATTATTTGCTTTTGATATTAAGAAATTGTTTATACAGTAAAAATATGCAAGTCATTTCCCGGAACAAGTAGCGATAATCAACGAAAACAATGACATTGGTCAGCGGTTGTTGATGTGTCAATTTTGAACGCCGGATAAAAATGAGGAATTATTTATATCATCTCATGGTAATCAGCTCGGGGTGCTCTTAGGACATTGCGTTAAATTTCCCGGGAACCTGCTCAAATACAGGCAATTCCTATACCCAAAGCAGTGAGGACAATCAACAATTTTTGTGACAGCCATCAACCTCTGCACAAATGATTAAAAGTAGCTTCGGTCTCTAAATCATTTTTTATGAATCCAATATTACAACCGCAGATACAGGAACTGATAGAAACCGTGCATTATCGCCCCGCCAGAGAATGGAATGCTTGCACAATATGGGGGTGCCGTGCTGATTAAACATTACTAGCCTGCTATTGACGTAGATGAACATAAGCGTTCTGAGATAATCCAGTTCAGCGGTCATCACCACAAACAATACTTAAAACAATGAAAGGTCTTGAAAATGATTTATATGCCAGGCCTGGAATGCAATAAGCTCCACCCTCGGCCCGATATTTCACATCGGCGGGTGCTCCGGCGCTATCTTCTTTCTGATGAGTTTTGTACTCGTTGGAACAGGTTCCGGTTTTTCGGCCCCGATTATTCTGTTAATTATTATCCCGGTTCTTTTAACTAAAAAAATACAAAGTATGTATAGCAATACAATCGACTTACGTACAAAACAAGATAATATCTTTTTGTCGTTGTCTTTCCTGCAGGCAGCGATGATTCTTACTGCTGCAATACAAAGCCTGCTGGAGCCATCAGTGTACAAGCTGGAATCCCGCAACTGGCAAATTCAAGCTATCGGACAAGACCTTATAAACAGCGTATTGGTTGCGCCTGCACTGGTCATATGTACTGTGTGCGTTTTCCGGAACAAGGCAAAAGCTTTTTATATTTGGGGTGGATTTCATTTGTATCTGTTGTATACATTTATCATCTATGCCTTTAACGTCCATTTCAACAGCTTTTTTTTGTTGTATTGCGGCGTCTTGGGAATCTCTGTATATTCATTGCTCTGGTATTCCAGCCGCATACTCCAACTCAACTCCCCTACCCTGTTTCGCCCAACGTTTTCATCAAAAATAATTGCAGTTTATTTTATTATGGTGGGTTCCTTCTTTATGGTGTTGTGGCTTTTTGAAATAGTTCCTGCAATTATAGCGGGAGGCCAACCCGACTCACTGGACAAAACAGCATTATTCACGAACCCTGTGCATGTACTGGATATATCTGTTGTTTTGCCATCTTTTATAATAATAGCTATATTATTGTTAAAGGGGCACCGAATCGCTTTCCTACTGGTACCTTCATTACTAACCTTCATGCTATTGATGAGTATCACTATTATGTTCCTGACAGTTTTTGCCGGGTACCAAGAACAGCAGCATAACGCGGCCTTAGCGTCTAACATGGCGTTGTTTTCACTGATATGTTTTTTCCTGTTAAGAAGGCATCTCGGGGAGTTAGTAAAACCACTCTCTACCAACCAGGAATAGCTAAATCGCTTTTACAACAAAACGATGAGAGAGATCATACTGAAACATTCAGTCTTTAAAGCCTCAGCCGGTACAAGTTCCTGTACCCGCTAAGGATTAGTGTAAAACCGGATGCATTCTGTGTATCCGGCCTTTGTTTAGTGCTTAGCTTATACTCACTAAGATGTTCACAGTGCAGAAAAGAGTTTTCAATCATTGATAGCTTAATGAAACCGGTCTGCTTTTCTGACGGAATGTTTTAGAAATATTCCCGGGCATTATCTCTTTACCGGATTGCCTAAGAGGTGCTGACCGGATTTGAACCGATGTATCGGCTTTTGCAGAGCCGTGCCTAACCACTCGGCCACAGCACCATTTCATAACGCGTTATCATTTTCAAAGGAATATTACCTAAAGTAACTACAGGGCTATGTTTTTAAAATGGTACGCGGGCGTTCTTTTCGCAAAAAATACGGCAGGAAAGAGGTTATCACAAAAGCCAGAAAACCGGCTATATTTCTGCCTTTCGGATTACCTGCCACAGCTTTTTTTTCATGCGGCAGCCATGCATAATCTTCTTCCTCCCCGTACCGAAAGCCATCCGTATTCTTTTGCTTTGACATTTTTTGACATTTTTATTGACAACAATACAAAGGCAAAGCTATCCTGTAGACACAGGACAGCTTTGGTGTACCTTATGACTCGATGACATGAGTGGATTCGAACCACATACGTGATAAACCACGTCTCTTCCTGTAGTAAAGAGCATGCATTTTAGTAAACATGCTCCAAAAGTATTTTAATACTATTAGTCTACCAAATTAATAGAATAATAATTTTTTATTGCACATTTCCACGTCCCAACAACTTCATAAAAAATTATTCTTCAAAAATAAAATTAGTCTACTTATTTTGTAGACTAATAAAATCTCCTATATTTGCAGCATGAATTATCCTTCGCACAGGTTTCGTTGTTGTTGCCGCCTGGCAACATAATCAATTATACACCGCTCCATGCGGAAATCATTTTCCTTCCATTTACAAGGTTTTAAATATCACATCATAAAATATAATTCATTGTTATGGGTACCATAAACAACTCCCTGTTCCATTTAGGGGATACATTAACAACAGAACAGAAAAACTTTTTCCACAAATTTGGCATATTACAGTTCCGTAATTTTATAGATAAAGCAACGGTGGCCTCCTTTATAGAAGAGATCAGCAGTGTAGAACAAGAGTTATTAACCGAAGGCATACAAAAGATCAATGGCATACCACTGAAATTTGGAAAGAATACAGACGGAAGGCGCTTTATCCAGCGTATAGCATTCACCTCCCAGCATAGCAACCGGCTTAGCGTATTTCTTAAAGACAAACGCCTGGCAGCACTGGTTGCATTGCTGTATCCGTATGAAGGAAGGGTGGGCGAAAACGAAAAAGACGGGCTGGTGCTTAACCACTACATTAATACCCCGGACAGCGAATACAAGCAGCTCGGCTGGCATACAGACAGTCCCCGGGATATATTCCTGGGATCGAGGATCATGCCCATGCTGAATGTTGGCCTGCATTTGGACGATTATCCTTTCGAGAAGGGAGGATTGAGAGTACTAACGGGAACGCATACCCAAAATTTATTCCGGTTGCTGTTCCGAAAAAAATATTTTGTAGACAATGATCCTGATCCCCGGGAAGTAGGCTTTAATATTGAAGCCGGAGACCTCACCGTTCATGATGGCAGGCTATGGCACAGGGTTCAACGCTCTGCATATTCCGGCGATGAAAGCCGCCGCAGGGTAATGTATATCCCGATTGTAACCGGCGCATACAGGCCTAAACACGCAGACAGCCCAACGCCTTTTTATCACAAGCTGGCCTTACCCAGGCTGGAACGGTACCGCGAGAGCCTCAGGTGGCCCACTGTAAAAGAAAAAGGGCTGAAATGGAGCAGACTCGTTTCAGCAAAGCAACCTGAAAAAATATAAAAGACATGGCATACGCACTCATCACCGGGGCTGCAAAGGGCATTGGTAAAGCAATCGCGTCTGAACTGGCATCGAAAGGCTATGATCTGCTGCTTGTTGACCTTGATGCTGCCGGTCTGGCACATACAGCCGCAACATTGGTTTCCGAACGCAAAGTGTTGGTGCATACCCTCACAGCAGACCTCTCTGCGCCTGACACTGCATACAAAATAAAGGAATGGACCGTTGCTTTTGAAAGCGAACTGCAGGTGCTGGTGAACAACGCGGCATTCGGGTTGAACGGCGCATTTGACAAGCTTTCACTCACCGAACAATTGCATATTATAGATGTTAATGTTAAGTCGGTAGTAGCGCTTTGCCACCTGTTTATACCGGTGCTCCGGCAGCAAGAGAAGGCGTATATACTTAACATCGGCAGCAATGCAGGTTACCAGCCTGTACCTTATCTTAACATCTATGCCGCTTCCAAAGCATTTATTATTTCGTTTACACGCAGCCTGCGTTATGAGTTGCGCAGATCCAATGTGCACGTGAGCTGTGTGAGCCCGGGAAGCACCGACACTGGCTTTGTAGACCGTGCAGGCATGAGCAGCGCGATCAGGAAAACTGCCGAAAGGTACAATATGAGCGCAGCGGAAGTGGCAAAAATAGCAGTAAAAGCATTGCTCAGTAAAAGAAAGGAACGTATTACAGGGGTGCAAACAAAGTTAGGTGTGTTTCTTTCGTGGCTTGCACCTAAATCGTGGTCTGAAAAATTTGGCGCTGATATATTCAGCAAATAAAAACATGTAAAACATTAAGTCCGGGCGCGTTTTTCTTTGCAGTTGGTTTAATACGAATTACGGTTATCGCCCGGCACAACTTCCACACGGGTTAAGGAGCCCGCACAGCGCTGGTTTCCTTAATCCGGATATTTTATCAATCTATTATGGTTTACAAAAGCATTGTGGCATTACTTTATTTGCTCACGGCGGCTTATCACGGCGGGGATAAGGATTACGTATATGAATCATACTATAACATTTTCAGGGATGGTAAGATCGTTGGTCATGTACGGTGCAGCAGATCGGAAAAGAATGGAGTAACGGAATATGTTACCGAATCAAAAGTGAAAATATCATTACTTGTAGATATTTCCATTTACAATAAGATAGAGAGTTCTTTTATTAACGGTATTTTATCTCAGGGCAGTATGGTTCGTAAAATTAACGGAAAGGCAAGGTCGGAATCGCGTATCTCCTGGCAAAACGATAAATATATGGTTAGCGGTGCGGACGGCAAAAGCGGCGAATTGCGCTCCAGGATAGAATTCAGCACAGGCTGCCTTATGCACGCAGAGCCTGACCGCCATACAAAGATCTATTCCGAAAATTTCAGGCAACTGGTAGCCGTTCAACCGGTTGGACCACATAAGTATGCTATCAAACTACCCGATGGGAAAGATAATTTCTATACTTATAAAGACGGCGTTTGTATAGAAGTAGAAGTACCCACTGCATTTGCAACAGTATATATCAGGCCTGTAAAATAAGCTGAGTTTTGAATGTACCATCTGCCTACTGCACTTCAACACATAGGTACAATAGGGTCATAGGAAAACAATGGATATATATTTTCTCATTCAAATTGTTCGTCTGTACGGGTGTCTTTCAATTTGTTCAGCATAGCATAGCTCATTTAATATTTCCTGAAAAATCAACAGACTTTCCAATATGAACAGAGCGGCTGTTTACGGAAACCCTTGGAGCAAAACCTTTGGCTTCTATGACGTATGCAACAAAAGACAGGTTTTCCTTTACATAGCCAGACGGAATGGTGTAAGTAAACGTTTTAGCATATACACCGTTTTTTGCGATAGTACCTAATTCATCTCCAAAGTAATTTCCGGTGAGATAGGCCCTGAGCACATGAAAATGCCGGTAATCTTCAATCCATTTTAAACTTCCGTCAACGAGATCTGCCTGCCTGTAAGGAATATCATTTTCCAGTACTGCAACCGCCAGGCGATAATCGGCGCTCGCTTCTCCCCTATTGGCAACCTGCACTTCCACCCTAACCGTATTATCTCCCGTAACAGCAGTGCCAAGCGCAATTCCTATCTTAGCCGTTGCTTTTGCCCGCTCTATGAAAGAACCGGACGTTGCATCAAATTCGCCTACCGTAACCAGGTCATCACGCTGGTCAATGATAACACCGGGATACCCGGTTACACCATAAAAATAGTTTTGAAACTGTTTATAGCCGCTGAATTCCATAGGATCATTCTCATCCAACCGGCCATGCACACTTATCAGATCAATCCTTCCGGGATATTTTGTTTCAGATGCTGCTGCTATAAGGTCAGACACTTTCGGACAGTATACACAATCGAAAGAAACGAACTCCATGATCAGTACATTTTTAGTAAATGATGAAGTGTCGGAACCGCCCTGGTTGTTATCACCATCCGGGCCGCTTCCTTTTGTACAGGCGTTAATTGCAAGGGCAAAAACACAAAAGGAAAATATTTTAACGATATGCTTCATAGTATCAGGAATTAAAATGATGATGTTACAGCAAGGTTTAACCCTGTATACGCAGGCATGTACAGGCAAACTCCTCCGGCACAAATAAGTCCTTCCCGGTTCCTGCCATAATTCAGCGCAATTCTTGTACGCGAAAAAGTATAGCTTCCGCCGAGCCTGTAATAATGAACCCCTGTATCGCCGTAATTATACATATCTCCAATAAAACATGTAAAGGCAGGAGAAGCTGAGAACTCAACGAGTGCTGCGCCCCAATTCTTCAAATAATCCCTGCTCCAGAGATGCTGCAGCTCAAAACGAAAAGACCTTCCGGGCGCTGATTTCCAGAGCAGGTCACCTGCAGCTACATGAGAAGCATACAACGTATTTTCTTTACCAATAACAACAGGATTAAATACCTGGCCGGAATAGAACAGGTGTGTGAGCAATGTAGCACTGATCTTTTTCTCTATATCAATATTAATATCCTGGAAGTATTTTGTATTACCAGTGCCGAGAAAATCATACCCGTGAACAGCATCTCCTTTCAGATTATAATAGGTGGATGCATTGAATGACAACTGCGTTCCATATTTTCCACCTAATAGGCTTCCACTTTTTAAGCGATATTGAATATCCAGCTGCCCTCCTGTTTCTTCATTGCCCATCGTATTATGCGGATTCAGCATAGCAAGCGAATAGCCATGCTGTTTCGTAAGGGCAGGCAAATAATTCAGGTCCCTGCCAACTCCTGCTATTCCGCGTGTAGTGCCAAATTGCATATACTCCAACCGGCGCAGTGATAGCAAACTTCCAAACCCCGTTGTATTATAACCTATTTCGAGCAGCAACGCGCTGCCATTTTTATTTTTATTGTTTGAATATACACTGTTATCCTTCGACTTATATGCATACTCTCCCTGAAAACTGAATGCTTCAACATCCCAGTTTACATTGAACGAATACGCCTGCACATTAGGATTAACAGGCTCCTGCCCCGCATAACTTACATAACGATTGATAACATTTATTGCCGCACCGGCAACGGAATGCTCAAGCTTAAACAATGAAGCCAGATCAACAGACAGGCTTGCACCTTTGATATTTGATTCAGCTTTATCCATAAATTCCCTGGGGCGGCCCAGGATTCCTTTTACATGAAAAAGATCACGAAATGAATAGGCGAGCCTCACTCCTTCTACAGATGTATTAAGACCAATAGCCCTTTCTTCATACGCCCTGAAAATAAGCCCGTTGCCAAACTGATCATAAAAGTCACCGGCTGTAACCGCCAGGTTACTATCCTGAAAAGATGCATATTTAAATACCAGCCCGCTATTCCGTAAGGTGGTTGGCAATCCCTGCAATACCGGCAAATACGCCTCATACTGTAGGCCTGCCCTGAATTTTTTATATTGATAGTCTACCTTAAAATAATTATTAGATCCGAGCTTATCATCCGGAGCAATAATGCCGGGTTTACTATCATTTAAATAATAAATCGTATTGGTTTCAAAACTCCCCGATAAATTGCTTTGGGCGTACATAGATTTGGAGATTATCAAAAAGATGATAACATGTAAGCATATACTGATACAGATCCTGTTCCGCTTCATTTACAGCCCTTTTAAAACTTCCAGTACCTTTGATTCACTGCCCGGGGTATATCCAATATGTGAATAAACAATATTTCCTTTAGGGGTAATAATATATAACTGAGGAATGGAATTGACATTCAGGGCCCGCTTAAAATCCTGATTTTTGTCTATTAATACGGTGAATGGCCATTCGCGTGCAGCAGCAAACGTACGAACCCTCGACACAGATCTTGCATCATCTGTAGAAACCGCAACTATTTTGAAACTTACTTCTTCCTGCCATGTCGTCCATTGATCTCTAAAGGCATTCAACTCTTCGATGCAAGGCTTACATATTGTTGACCAGAATGATATTACCACCGGCACACCGTCATTAAGCAAAGCGTGTGAATTTATGGTTTCGCCTTTCAACGTATTTAATGGCACAGATGGCAGTTGTGTTTGACCGGAGACAATTGCAACTGACAGATACGCAAAACAAAACAGGAGATATCTTTTCATTTTAAATTATTCTCAACTTATTTATAATCATATACCAGCTATCATCATCCTGCAAAATTGGAACACGACCTACAGCATTTCTCTTTTTTCATTTACATTTATCGAACACAGAAATTATTGAGCATATACATCTTCCCATATAATTCGTGGCAGATAATGAATCCTAGTGCTCATGTTCATGCTCACCGCTGCCATCTCCGGCTTTAACGGTTATATTTTCATCCAGAGCAGCTACCTGGCCTTCCTGATCCGTAACTTTAAGATGGAAACTATAGGCCCCGATAGCCTCTCCTTCGGGAATTACAGGGTAATCCTGAAATCCGGGTACTTCTTTCCTGCCCACATAATCTCCTTCGTATACCTTGCTAAGGCTAAATATTCCATAGCCACTTTCCTGGTATATCTCCAGCTCAATTTTTTTTATTCGCCCGGGCACCTTGATATTAACTTCAAAATGTCCTTCCTCGCCTAAATAAAAAATGCCATCTTCCTCCGCCTCATGAATTCCCAGGTGAACCACCTCTATTGTTGGAGCTGCCGGTTTTTCCTTTTCCTTACTGCATGATGAAAATAAAAGCAGCAATGCCCCCGCAAGCAGTAAATTCCATAATGATTTTTTGTTTTGCATGTTAAAATAATTTGGTGGGATAAATCCCGGTTATCAGCCCAATCATTTATGAGCTTTTCATAGGGGGAAAAAAGCGAAAAACATCACCTGCCGGGCAGCGCCGGAACAGGTGATATTTTTGTGCGCTTAAAACGTTGATGCAAAAGCAATATTAGTATCCCGGGTTCTGGGCAATTCCCAAATCGTTGCCCGACAATCCTTTCGGAATAGGGAAACGATAGAACTTGCCGCTAATATTTTGTGTTTTTGAACGGAGATGCTTATGCACTTTCGCGAAAAACGGGTAATTTGTTTTAACACTTCCCGCGGTACCATCACTTTCAGGACCAAACTTAGCAGCAATAGATTCTACAGAACTGTAATCATCCTTGTAGTACTCGAATTCCGGTACATCTGTAAGTATGGTATTAACCAATTTTCTCCAACGTACCAGGTTAGACCAATGTCTTTGCTCAAAATACAGCTCGAGATACCACTCTTTTTCCAGGTGATCCTGTGTAATTGTACTGTATTCACTTACCCCCGCTCTGCGCCTTAATTGATTAATTACCTGTGCTGCTTCAGTTGCTTTACCTAATTGAAGCAGTGCTTCGGCTTTGATCAGCAAAACTTCGGCATAGCGGATTTCAATGCGGTTCATATTATTGGGCTGGGCCGCTTCTGAACCCGGGGCAACATCCGTGAGTTTTGCATTACGGTGCACAAACTTGCCAATACGTGGTGAAGTAACCGGGAATATATAGTCATATTCTTTATAGTCCGTTGCTTTTGTTGCAGGTGATGCAACCGGTTCATCCTGGTTATACAATTTTGTGAAAAGTGAATAATGCTTACGTTTATCATTATCCGGGAAACGGTTAACTAATGAAACATCAGCCGGGCCGATATGGTTATCCTGATAAAGATCAAAACGGAAAGTGAACGGGCAGTGCGTTTGGTGATTGCCCTGTGCATCACCCAGGCCGTCTCCATCATGATGAATGGTGAAAATATGTTCAGGCGATTTGTTTTCAGCGGGCACACCGAAATTACTTTCAAAATTATCTTCCAGCCTGTAGTTACCGCTATTGATCACTTTATCGGCATACTCAACGGCTTTCTGCAGTTTGGCTGCGTCCCAGGCAGCGGCTGCGGGGTCTGACTTACCGCCTGCGATGGCAGCCACTTCAGTTTGTGATAGCGGCTTACTTGCCCATGCCAGGTATGCTCTTGCCAAAAGCGCATTGGCAGCGCCTTTGCTTGGGTTAGAACGGATCACATCGTATCCCGGCAAGGCAGCTTCAGCTTCTGTAAAATCTTTTACGATTTGTGTGTACACTTCATCAATAGACTTACGGGATGTTTGTTCGGCCGAAGACGGAGTTGAAGTTAATATGAGCGGTACCTCACCCCAAAGATTTACAAGATAAGCATAACCCTGTGCACGGATGAATTTTGCCCTCGCTCTTGCCAGGTCTATACTGGACTGGCTCAAATTATTACCGGCACTGCTGGAGTCGGCTTTACCTATCGTTCTGTTGGCTTCACCTATACTCACATACAGATAATTGAAGATTTTTGTAGGATACCAGTTATTGACATCTGTCTTTAGCTGGCTCACCAATGGTCCGTCTGCATCATCAGCACCTTCAAAACTGATTGTATGCTCACTGGTAGATTCCAAAAGAAATGAAAACGAAGAGCTCAATCTTTGCCAGGGCGGGAAAGCAGCATTGGCTGTTGCCAATGCTTCCTGGTCGGTTTTCCAAACTGATTCTCCTGTAATTACGTCCGGAGGATTTCCTCCTGTTGTATCCTTTTTGCAGGAGTAGCCTGCCAAAGAACCAACTGCAATAGCTGTAATAGCTAACTGTTTAAGGGATTTTGTCATATTTTCTAATATTTAAGCAATTAATAAATGTATTTTTCTAGTATGAAATATTTACACCAAACAAGAACGTGCGGGGCATCGGATAGGTTCCCAGATCAATACCTGTTGCTACTTCCGGGTTGTAGCCCTTATACCTTGTAAGGGTTACAGGATTTTGCGCAGTGGCAAATAAACGAACCCGCAATGACGGCAGCTTACGGGAAGCTAACCACGCCTTATCAACAGTGTACCCCAGCGTTATCGTTCTGATCCGGAGAAAGGAAGCATCTTCCACGTACCGGCTATCCAGCTCCGATGAAAAAGGAGCACTGGTAATCCGCGGTACTGTATTAGAAGGATTGGCCTCTGTCCATGCGTTCAGCAATGCAGATGAAGCATTATACGCATCATTGGGTCTTTCTAAGTAGCGGCGTAACTGGTTGTATACGCTATTGCCGCTTGTTCCCTGCAACAAAACAAACAAATCAAAACCGTATGCATTTACCGATGAAGAAAAACCATATATCAGATTTGGCTGTTTACTGCCCAAAACCACGCGATCGTTTTGGTCAATATGGCCATCCCTGTTCACATCTCTCAATTTAGGATCTCCGGGTTGCGGTATAGTATAGGATGGACTGGTAGGTAATTTAGAAACATCCTCTCCCTTTTGAATTATGCCGTCAAATACCTGTCCGTAAAATGAGCCTAAAGGTTCGCCAACACGCAAAATCTCCACTCCCAGTATTCTCTCCGTCAGGTTATTGTACAGGCGGGTAATCTTATTTGTATTATGGGCAACATTGGCGGCTACGGACCATTGAATACGTTTCTTATCTATAACCAAAGCATTTACCGACAGTTCCACGCCCTTGTTTTCAAGATTACCTACGTTAACTAATTGTTCATTACTCTGCCCGAGATTCGGGGGAATGCGTATGAGCAGGTCTGAAGTTTTTTTATGATACACATCAACGGTAGCAGAAATCCGGTTATTCAGGAAACCGGCATCTACCCCAATATTATACTGGGCTGTTGTTTCCCATTTCAGGTTTTCATTTCCGTTGTTGCCTACACTATATGCCACATTACCTCCATAATACACTGCTTCCAAAAGCTGCAGATACTCATAATCACCAATTTCCTGGTTACCTACCTGGCCTGCGCTCAACCGTAATTTTAAATTACTGAGCTGTTGGAAATCCTTCAGGAAGGATTCTTCATTGATATTCCATGCCAGGCCTAAAGAAGGAAATATTCCCCATTTGTGATTTTTGGCAAACCTGGTGGAGTAATCACTTCTGAAATTGGCCGTCAGATGATACCTGTCTAACAACGAGTAATTTACTCTTCCCAATAATGAATGCAGCCTACTCTGTGTTGCCCCGCTAAAGATCGGCCTGCTGCCATATGGCTTACCATCCTGTAAATTATTCACACCCAGGTCTTCGTTTGTAAAGCTTGAGCTCAGGGTTGTAATAAAGTTGTTCCTGGTATGCTGAAAAGTATATCCTGCCAGCGCATCAAAAGTGTGCTTATCGTTTATCCGTTTTGCATACGACAAAGTAAATTCAGACAAAAGGATCTCGGTCTTTTTATTACCAATACCTCCCACACCCTGCGGTTCAAGTCCGAGAGCCGTATAGGAAGGTGAAAAATAATGCTGGGTGGTATACCCTAAATTACTGCCAACACTAACTTTTGCAGTAATGCCGCCCTCCGATTTATACTGGGCATACACGTTTCCCAATATAGAGGAGTATTCGGTTTGCGCCGTACTTTTTAAAAGGTCGGCTATTGGATTTGCGGTAGTATCTCCTTCTCTTAAATACGCGTATTCAAAAGGATTATTGAGGTTATATCCGCCGCTGGCATTATAAAATGGCAATACCGGCGGCATATACAAAGCGTACGTCAGCGAATTGGTAATACCTGCAGAATAGGGAGAGCTGTTATAATTTACAGCTTCAAAAGTAGTGAGCGTATTTTGGGTGCTTTTACTACCTGTGAGGTTTACACCTATTTTCAACCCGGGCAATAAAGTACGATCATAATTTGCCCGGCCAACAAATCGCTTGAAGCCGGAGTTAAGCACTACACCCTCCTGGTTTAAATAATTACCGGAAAGAAAATACTGCGATTTTTCATCACCGCCGCTAATGGAAAGCGCATGGTTCTGCGTGGTACCTGTTTGCAACACTGCCTTTTGCCAGTTGTATCCCTGGCCCAGTTGTGCAATCTCCTGGTCGCTATAGCCGGGTTTGTTAAGGAAATAATCTTTCTGCAAGCGGGCCCATTGTGTTGCATTGAGCAGATCCAGTTGTTTGGCTGAATTGGCTGCTCCAAAAGAATATTGATAGTCAATTAAACTTCCGCCTTTCTTACCCTTCCTGGTAGTGATCAGTATAACGCCATTGGATCCGCGTGAACCATAAATAGCCGTTGCCGACACATCCTTCAGCACCTCGATGGATTCTATATCGGAAGGATTGAGAAAGGAAAGCGGATTAAGCTCACCTTCAATTCCTCCTAAACCAACTTTTGTTGAAGCATTATCACTGAAATACAGGAATCCGTCAATTACAAATAAAGGATTATTACTCGCATTTACAGAGTTCCCTCCCCTGATGCGAATGGTTGACGGTGCACCAGGCTGTCCGGATCCCTGTGTTACGTTTAAGCCCGCTACGGCTCCTCCAAGCAAACCATCAATGGTAGGAGATACATTATATTCTAAAATTTTCTTCGAAACTGAGGTCACAGCTCCAGTAAGGTCTTTACGCCGCTGTGTACCATATCCTACAACAACCACTTCATTCAATTCATTGATATGCTGAGATAAAGAAATGGTAACAGGATTATTTACCGAGCGTAATGCTTCTTCACCTGGTTTATAACCAACAGAAGTTATTACCAGCGTTACAGGGAAAGCCTTTACTGACTGAAGTGAAAAAAAACCTTTTGTATCACTTAAAACCTTGTTATCGGTTCCTTTTTCACTTATAACTGCACTAATTACCGGTTCATTCGTTTTGCTGTCTATAATATAACCTTCAACAATATGGTTTTGTGCCTGCAGCACTGAAAAACAAAGAAAGAGACCTGTAAATAACCATATTTTTTTTATACACACCCTAAAAAGAAAACTCATATTGCAGTAGTTAAAAATTTTAATTCAATGTTTTATCAGTGGAACATATTTATCATCAGGCGAAAAAAATCTTTTGAAAAACGGATTGCTATCATTAAATAAACAGGCGGTAACAACAATTCATTCTACAAATTCTATTAGTCCACAAAATTAGTAGACTATAATTAAATACCAAAATTTTTTTTAACCTCATTACAATAAATTTTCTGAATCTTTACATAAACCATAACCCTTAAGGATTGTCGCCGAAGTAATGAAAATAACTTAAAACATGGTTAGTATTACTACAACGAATTGTAGTAATAAACATGATTCAAACGTGATAAAAATCAATTAAACATCATCACTTACGGGGATAAAAGGCATAGCTATAAAGCTAAAGTGGACATCAGCCACAAAGGACATCGTGACATGGAATAGTCAATATGGTTACTACGCTTCATAATTAAATGCAAAACTATATTATTTATATTAGTCTACAAATATTATAGACTAATTTATTTTTATTTTTTTTAAAAGGATACAGGCGTCATTTAAACCAGGAATGTCCAAACAATTGCTTTCCATCGCCTGCATTAGCTATCATACCTGAATATCCGATGACAGGGCTAAACCAGTATAACAATTAATCCGTTGGTTTATAATGTAAATTTTGCGCCCGCATAAACCATCCTGCCAGCTACCGGCCCCCAAACCAAGGAAGCATCGAAATATTTACCGAAAGGATTTTCCGCATCAAGGATCAGCATCTTTTGCCTGTAACCGGTTAAATTTTCGCCACCGGTATATATCTCCCATTTTTTACCGAATTTCCTGGTTACCTGGGCCATCATTTGAATGAAAGCAGGCGAATAATCACTAAGGCGTAAACCTTCGGGATTTGAAGCCGTATAGGGTATCCGTTTTCTGCCATACCACTGTGTGGTATAATCGAATTTCCATTTATCTGAAATTTTATACTCAAAATTTATAAAGGCCCTATGCTTAGATATGAGTGGCTTTTCCTGCAATGCTCCCTGGTAATCCGTTTTTACATCAAGCCACCTGTAAGCGAGCCGCAGATCAAGTTTCTTTAACAGCTCATAATTCAATTCTACCTGGATATTGTTTGAATATGATTTTCCATCAAGATTATAGAAGTTTAATTCCCGCGGGGTTGCATCAAAATCAACAACGGTTTGATTGATAAAATCTGTTCTGTACGCATCTATACTTACAATACCGGCACGTTCGTACAACCTGAAGGAATGAAGAAAGTTGATGCCCACTGTCCAGGCTTTTTCGGGGTCAAGACCGTAACCAAAACTCTGCGTTGGATTTATTACCCGGTATTGTCTTGAGCTTACAAATGCTGCGGTATTCTCCGAAAAAATATTGGCCATTCGGAAACCCGATCCTGCAGAAATACGAACGTTGGTTTTTTCTGTAAAATCATATTTTAAGTTAAGTCTTGGAGTGGTAATCCATCCAAAGTAATTGTGATGATCTGCACGTAATCCGGCAATTACAGACAGGTTAAATGGTGTGGTATAAGTGTATTCAAAAAAGGCTCCCGGTATTATTTCATTACGGGTGTACAGGAATGTTTCACCTGATGTGCCGGGTTCCCCATGATCATGCCCGGGTTCACCCGGCTCATCCGTATGACCGGTGTGATCAGCGGTATATATTTCACGATAATTTTCATTGCTGAAGCTTACCCCCGTTCTGTATTTGTGTGCGGTTGTGCCAATGATGGACTGATAAATAAAGTTGGCATAAATGTTTTTCTGATTACCTGTATAGGTATTTATTCCATATACAGATTCATTATTGTAAATGTTGCCGGAAAAAACGAATCCTATGCTTTTATATTTATGCTGCGGGAACACATAACCCAGTTTCCCGGTTATGGCGTATTGTTCCGTATTCATATCCACGTTGTAGTGATCGCCGGGTACATCAGCACTGTGATGCGAACCGCGCTGTCCTGCATATCTTTTATCGTTCAGCGCTTTTACAGCAAACTGACCAACCCATCCTTCATTATTCATATACTTCCACCGGTTAATAATATTGAACTGCCGTCCTCCAGGCATATCAACAAACCCATCATGATTTCCATCATGCCTCCATACAACAGCGTCGGTATGGCTCAACAGCGCAGTGCTCCATTTGTCATTTAACCTTTGTGTAAAATTAATATTGCCTTCAACCCGCCCCATACTGTTAACATAACTATTTACCAGTAAGCGCCCGGCATCGTCTGGTTTTTTCTCTTCAACATTTATTTGTCCTGCAATGCTTTCATAACCATTTACCACGGAGCCCACTCCCTTGGTTATTTGTATGCTTTCAATCCAGGGACCAGGGATAAAGGTAAGCCCATAGCTACCCGGAAGACCTTTTAATTCCGGTACATTTTCGGTAAGTAACTGGGTATAAATGCCCGACAGTCCCAGTAATTGTATTTGCTTTATGCCGGTAACCGCATCTGAATAGCTTACGTCAACGGAAGGGCTGGTTTCAAAACTTTCAGAGAGGTTACAGCAGGCTGCTTTTGATAATTCAGCAGCGCCAAGGTTTACAGTATTATACACATTACGCAATGTTAGGTAGGCAGGCGCTTTTCTTGATGTTATTGTTACGCCCTTCAGGTTAACGGATGCCGCATTCTTTAATGTAAGCGTAATGAAATCTGTATTTGTTATGGTTATGGTATCCGGTGTCAATTCCGTGTAGCTTATAATTACAGGTGCAGGAACTGTAGATTGAAATTGAAACACACCGGTGCTGTCGGTAATAAAGCGCTCCCCCGAATGAAGATTCTTTACGGTAGCGCCTGCTACCGGATAAATTTTTCCTTTAACTGTTTCTTCAAGTATTACGCCAGATATGCTATGTAATATATGCTTTGGATCAGCTTTGTTTGTTCTCTGGTAATGACAGCATGAAGGCAGTGTTTTATATACTTCCTCAGACGCTTTAAACAATTCATTATCATGTCCCGCCTCCGCAATTTTTTGCTGAATGAGGATTTTAGATGTTACCGTGCTGTCAAATTCAACCAGGAGTTGATTTGTTTTACTATTCCATGTAGCACGGGCGGTAGATTTGAGCCCCAGCGCCGACTGCTCTATCCGTTCCTTACACATTTCGCAATTACCTGATACCCGGAAAGTTTCAGTAATTACATTATGAGTCTGGGCAACAGATCCCAAACTGAAAAGCATACATGTAATGCCTGTATATATATATTTATTATTTCGTATCATAACTTAACGGATCTATTCTTATCATTAATAAAGTGGCTTACCGTGGGTGCATTTCAAATTGTTGCCGGTTGGTGTAGACACCAACCGGGGCGGTCCACAGGAAGCAAGTCAAAGCGGTTTTATTATCTTATAAAAAACCTTTTCCTCATCATCCGGTTGTTTTTTACCGGAGAAAGCCACTATAAACTGGTTGCCAAACGGCTTTATTACAGGAAAAGACGCGTAACCGGTGCTGTCTGTTAAATACGTTGTTAGCATTTTTTTCCCGCACGGAGACCTGATTTCGAGGCCTATGCGATTGCCTTTTGATGCGCTTTCATCCCATACGATCAATTGTTCACCTGCTTTGGCAACTGCTAACTGGGGGTGTTTGGCGGAAGGCCTGCTACTCACAGCATCTCTTTTTGAAAACGTTTTACCATTGTCTTTTGAAGCTGCATAAAAAACACCACTGCCATTTCCCGAAGTATACCAAACAAAAGAAAGACCTTCGGGTGTTTGTGCTATGGCAGGCCCAGTGTGCGGGCAGCCATTGATCACCCAATTATCAGGACTGATACGTTCAGGCGGCGCGAAGGTATTTCCGTTATCAAAAGAAACGGCATGAACCATATCTCTTATTGAATCATTAATTATTTTCCTGTAAACGGCATGCAGGTTTCCCTGCTGATCAGCAAACAGGTCTGTACGGCAGCAGGGGCAAACGGAAATGTCAACAGGCTTTTCATTTTCCAGTTCGCTATTGCTGTCAAAAGTTGCAAAGTACAGGGTTGAGCCTTCCTTGTCTGTGCTCTTCCGGCTATCGAGCCAGATTACTCCTACCGTGTTATCCTTTAATATTTCTATATCAAAATAGCGTTGATCAACACTGTTTGTATCCTTACTTAATGTTTTGCGGGTTGTCCAGTTCTTACCCCCGTCTAATGACCAGCTATAATAAACAAGTCCCGAATAAGGATTTTCAGGATTGGGATTTGACGCTCCCCAGGCGGCCAAAATTTTTCCGTTTGGAGCTATGATTACCCTGGGTAAATTTTCACCGTGCGGATATGCATTATCACTGCCGGGTACCGTTATTGCTGAGCCGAAGTGAGTTCCATTTTCAGATACCGCATAACACAATACAGATGCCGTATCTGAGATATCACGCAACCAGCTTATAACCGTTATTCCATCCTTTCCTTTAAACAGGTTGGGGCAGGATCCTGAAAAAGCGCTATCCTTCGCAATTCCCCATTCGTCTGTTGCAACCTGCTTCAACTTTTGCTCCCTGGAGTTACAGGATAAGAGAAAAATGAGCAGAAGGCTATACACCGTAAATTTCATCATTGATTGCTTTTGTTGATCTTCCATGCAATACCAGCATTAATTGTTCTGAGCTGACCGGGGCGATATGTGGTTCCCCACGAACTTTTTTCTACCGTAGTAGCATATACAGCATCTCCTACGTTCAAACAGTTTACCCAAACCTCTACCGATTTAAACTGGTACCCTGTTCTGGCGTTAAAAATGTTAAAGCCTTTATATTTTGCGGTATTTTCCGGGTCGGTATGATAGCCTCCCATGCCCTGCCACTCAAATGAAATTCTAAAGCCTTTAAAAAAATGTGGCTTGTAACTAACCTCACTGTTGATAAAATACGGAGGAGCCTGGCTCATGTGATGACCCGAAAGATTTTTATCGTTTCTCACATAATCTTTATATTCATGGTGAGCAATGGTTCCGCCGGCTCTTAGTGTTAACCCTTTCACCACTTCATAACGGGCATTTGCCTCCATACCATAATGTGTTGTTTCCCCTACATTTTGGTTTTTGTAAGTTCCATCCACCTGTCTCACACTCATTATCTCATTTTTACCATCCATTTTATAAAGCGCGATATCTGCATTTCCTCTTCCCTCATTAAAGCCTGACCAGCCTCCTATCTCATAGTTGTTATAAGTTGAGGGCTTAAGGGTAGGCACCTGTACGCCTGTAAATAAGTCTGTGATATTGGGTGGTGCAAAGCCTACGCTATAATTAGCGTATAAACCTTTGGTATTTGTAAAGCCATACGTAAATCCAACTTTGGGAGTGAAATACGAAAAATAATTAGAAGCGTCTGCAGCTCCTGAATAAGATCCGGGCGGAAGCAGGTTCCTGAAATCGTAATCCATTCTGTCGTACCGCGCCGCTACAAGCACCTTAAGCTTTTCTACAGGGTTAATTTCAAATTGCGTATAAACGGCGGAATTAAAGAGATCAACTTTATAATTGGTAAGCACAGAATCGGTAGTTGTATATGCATAGTATACCTTGTCTGCATTAACATCTATATCAATGTAGTTTGCATAGTAAGTAGCGGGGCTGAAATCCACGCTAACACCCGTGATCCACCTTGCATTAAGGAAGTTGAAATTTTTTCTGTGCTGGGCAATGACGCCATAGCTGCTAAATGCGTCTTCATTAATTTGTCCCTTAGCTTTAGCAGGGTTGCCGGGTACAGCCCCAATACTGTAAAAAGGGTTTTGACCTATTGCCGTATTCCGGTGAAACAGTGTTATGGTTGTTTTATTATGCTCATTCCAGGTATGCTCAAACGCTGCTTTCAGCCTAAAAGCATTTACTTTCCGGTAAGTGAACCTGTAAAAGCTTTCATAGTCTTTACCGTAAAATTTGGTACTGTCTAACCCGCCCACCTGGTCTGTTTTATAGTTGATATAATCCGCCGTAAAATTCAACAGGCTTTTTTCGTCAAAGTGATAGTCGGCACGGAATGTTAACGCAAGCTTTCTGAAATCATTATGTTGCCTGTCATCCTCATTTCTATCCGCAAAATAACCTCCTGCATATAATCCTAACTTTTTAAAAGAATTAGAAGCAAAAAAATCGGTTCTTTTATACCCGCGGCTGCCCGCTTCAATTTGAATTTTACCGGAAGGGGCCTGGGAGGGAGCAGGTGTAATAAAATTAACAGCGCCGCCAACAGCCTCACTTCCATATAATGAAGAAGCCGGCCCCTTAATTACTTCTACCCGCTCTACTGCTGCCTGGTTTATTTCGATCAACGCGTTGTGGTTAAAGTCGCCAACGGTACGGATAGGAACACCATCTTCCAGGTACAGGTACATATTGCTGTATCCCATAGGCTGGCGTATAGACATGGCATGTTGTTCGTTGCCCAGATCAACCATAAACACGCCAGGTACCTTGTTCAGCAACAAATCAAGACGTGTAGCCTTGGTGTCATTAATCGTAGTTTTTGAAATAGTGTGTATAGCAATAGGAGCTTCTGACCGGGGTTGCAGCTCTCTGTTCGCTGATACAATTACTTCTGCAAGCTGCGTGCCTTCAGGCTGAAGAAATACCTGGATAAGTTTATCTGAAACGGGAAGTTTCTGATACTTATAATTTACGGCTGAAATAATGATGCTGTCAATCCGGGCAGCCGGTTCAAGTACAAATAATCCGGACTTATTGGTTTTTGTAAATATTTTTTTGTTGGCAGATGATATGCTCACATCCGGAACAGGAAGCCTGCTTTCTTTATCAAACACATATCCGCTAATGCGGCTCTGCGACTGAGCCTCAGTTCCAATAGTTGCCAAAAGAACGAATGAAATGAATAACCTCAATGACATGGGATCTAAAATTGTTAGTTTGGAAAACAGTTGCTGGTATAACAGGGTTTTGTTATTTCTGTGGAGTACTACATCGAAGTGTGTTCAGCATTTTTTTCATTTGTTGTACAGGGATTGATTTTGTAAAAGGAGAGGCAAAACTAATATCAATTTATTAGTCTACCAAATAAGTAGACTAATAAATTATTTTAATTTTTTCTTTTGCTGCAGGCGCGATGCTCCTGCCCTGTTTTTTTGATTTTATGATCAGCGTCAATAAATATTTACTCAAAAAAATTTGCTGGTAAGAAAATAATGCCATTACCTTTGCTGCAGTTCTTTACACCGTATGATTTACGGAATACTTATCAAGAAAGGTGGAGGGTAATGGCCCTGCGAAGCCTTGACAACCTCCTTTTATGCCGCATGGAATAAAAGGGAAGGTGCCAATTCCATCACGCCAACGGCGTGGGAGATAAGCCAGATTCATAGCTCCGCAATATGTGTAACACAATATTTGAAGCTCGTCTGATTTATCGGACGAGCTTTTTTGTTGCTCCCCGGTATGCTTTTTTGATAAGTGTTCTTTACCCAATTAATTCACATTTTAAATCAAAAAAAGATGAGCAACAACGCAACAAGCCTTATTCACAGCATTCCCGTTGATCCTTTAACCGGAGCTATTGCCGTACCCATTTACCAAACCAGCACATTTATCCAGGAAGCCCCCGGTATAAATAAGGGTTATGATTATGCCCGCACCGGCAATCCTACCAGGCAGGCGCTCGAAAACCTTATTGCCACGCTGGAAAAAGGAACCACAGGCATTGCTTTTGCCAGCGGACTGGCAGCTATTGACGCGGTAGTAAAATTATTGGAAAGCGGCGATGAAATACTGGCGGTGGATGACATCTATGGCGGCGCATTCCGCCTGTTCACACACATTTACGGGAAATTCGGCGTCACTGTAAACTACGTTGATACAACGCGGGCCGAAAATGTTTTTAACGCCATTACTCCCAAAACCAGGCTGATATGGATTGAAACACCTACCAATCCTACGTTAAAAATTTCCGATATCCGGGCCGTGGCTGCCATTGCAAAGGCCAGCGGGTGTTTGCTGTGCGTAGACAATACCTTTGCATCACCGGCGCTTCAGCAGCCACTTGAGCTGGGTGCAGATATTGTCGTTCATTCTGCTACCAAATATCTTGGCGGCCACAGCGACCTGATAGCCGGTCTTGTGATCACCAAAACAAAAGAGTTAGGCGAAAAAATAAAATTCATTCAAAACGCGAGTGGCGCCATTTTGGCTCCGTTCGATAGCTGGCTGGTGATACGCGGCATTGAAACTTTACACCTGCGCGTAAAGCAACATTGTTTTAATGCCCAGGCTGTAGCAGCATTTCTACAATCACATCCCGATGTTGACCAAGTTTATTACCCGGGATTAAAATCGCATTTCAATCATGCCATTGCGGCTCAGCAATCAAAGGGTTTTGGCGGTGTTGTTTCTTTTACCCTCAAAGATGATACAGAAGAAGCCGCCACTGCATTTGTTACTTCCACCCAATATTTTAAGCTGGCAGAAAGCCTGGGCGGTGTAAAAAGCCTGTTGTGCCATCCCGCACAAATGACCCACCTGTCTATTCCGGCAGAAAAGAGGAAAGCCGCCGGCGTTGCAGACAGCCTCATCAGGCTAAGCGTGGGATTAGAAGATGCCGGTGACCTGATCAGTGATCTGCAGCAGGCGTTTGAAAAAATTAAAACCAGGCAGCATTCAGTAAAAAAGCCGGTGGCTCACATATAGCACGCAATCATGCAAAAATATTTTAGGCAGAAAGAGCGCCGCATATAAACAGGTGTATTTAATAGTATGTGTTAAGCATTACTTTTGAAATACACCTGTTTATCAGCAAACGCTATACGAAAGGGATACCGCTACAGGGCTTTATTGCCGGCAGCTCTGCCTGATCCTGGCAGGTTTTCAGAAATTGAGCATCAGAACTGAACTTAATCCTTACTTTTATTGAAAGCTTTGGTTTCGGTATTTGTAATTTTATTATGAGACAACTAATCCCATTTTGCATTTCATTATACCTGCTTGTTTCATGTACAGCTAAAAGACAAAATGATAAAGTTCAATTTGAAGAACCACCTGTTTCGGGGCGCTCAGGGAAAGAGCTGGCGATAGCGCACTGCAGCCGGTGCCATGCTTTTGTGAGTCCTGAATTATTAACAAAAACCATTTGGAAAGAAGATGTGCTTCCGGCTATGGGGTACCAGATGGGCATATACAGCGGCGGGTTCAGACCCGATAGTTTGTTTGATCCCGGCGTAAGCGGCGATATTGTACGTAATGCCGGTATCTATCCGGAAAGTCCGGTGCTGGCAAAAGCGGATTGGCACAAAATAGAGCAATATTTTATGGAGCATGCGCCGGATACCATTCCGCCTCCCCTTCGCAAAAGTGCAATCCGGATGGGACTGCAGCATTTCAAATACAAAGAAGCTTCCTTTTCTCATCGCCCTTCGCTGACCACTATGGTCAAAATTCTTCCTGATAACCGGGGCATCGCATATAGTGATGGAAAAAGCAGGCGTAATGTTTTAACCTTTCTAACCCCCGATCTTAAAGAAAATTACAGCATCCCGCTGCAATCAACGCCTGTTCAGTTTGATGAAAAAGCAAACGGGCTGTACCTCACAACTACCGGGAACGGAATTTTTCCAACGGATGCTCCCGGGGGTGCTATACAACGATGGGTAAAAAATGAACCGCAGCCGGGATATCAACCCGGGAATATCATTATTCCAAATTTACAGCGGCCCGTTTGTATAGCATACGGCGATTTGAATAACGATGGATTTGAAGATATTGTGGCCTGTGAATTTGGCAACCAGACCGGGCAATTGGCCTGGTACGAAAACAATGGGAAAGGAGGTTATAACAAAAGGGCCCTGCGCGATAAGCCCGGTGCGATCACGGCCATTATTAAGGATGCCAATAACGATGGATTACCCGATATTTATGTGCTCATGGCACAGGGTGATGAGGGTGTTTTTTTGTATGAAAACCAGGGAGCGGGTACATTTAAGGAAAAACGGCTGTTATCCTTCCTGCCCCTGAATGGATCCCAGTATATTGAACTTGCGGATTTTAACAAAGATGGTTTTGATGACATCTTATACGTTTGTGGAGACAATGCCGACAAAACACCGGTATTAAAGGACTATCACGGCATTTATATTTTTCTGAATGATGGTAAATCCAACTTTACGCAATCGTATTTCTACCAAATGAACGGCGCTTATAAAGCGATGGTACGGGATTATGACCTGGATGGTGACCTGGATATAGCTGCCATCTCTTTTTTCCCCGATTATCTCCGCTACCCGGAAGAAAGCTTTATTTATTTGAAAAATATAGGAAATTTAAAATTTGACGATTATTCATTTCCCGAAGCTCCAAAGGGTAGATGGGTGGTAATGGATGCGGGCGATATGGATGGTGACGGGGATATTGATCTTGTTTTGGGTTCTTTTGTATATTTTTTACCGCAGGGTGATACCACGGGGCTGGGTAAAAAATGGCTATTAACCGGGCCTTCTGTAGTGGTTTTGGAAAACACGATCCGATAGGGCCGGGTGAGACGGGAGAGGTGAAAGGTGAGAAGTGAGCGGTTTCTCGTTTCACGTTTATCGTTTCACGGGGCCATCGTAAAAATACAGGGAGATCAGCGGTTTGTCGTATTTCTATTACAAAACAAAAACATCTTATTCTATTTTTTTTACGGGCCGGGTGCATTTCCTTTGAGGAATCCAATTCATCCTAAAAACCAATTCCTATGTCTTTAACCATAGCTCAATTTTCCGTGCTCACTGAAGTTCAAAAACTCGAACTCATTGTTAAAAACGCCGTCATACTTGGCGAGAGAAGAGATAATGTTTTTGAATATGTTCTCTATGATATTGATGGTTTGTATGTAGAAGAAATACGTGGAATTCACTATACTGACTGGTATCAGTATACTGCCATTGACGACATGAACCTCGTGCTCCCATACACAGAAGAAATACAGGTAGTTTTTGAATAATCTTTTACACACCCTAAAATCAATGTTTCATTCAGGCACAGGTCTCGCAGTGGTGGCTCCGCCGCTTTACCGGAACTGTGCTTAATTACAATTTGCATTTGCTTATATATCGTGCAGTAGTCGTCATTGCGCTGTTGGCAATGCCGGTAATTTCACGGACAGGCGCTTTATGCTTTTTCATTTTATAGTATTTCATGTAGTTATATTCTTTATAATAGAATGAACCGAGGCTACGCCTCTTGGTTTTTACATTATTCGAAATTAAAAGGGATATAGCACATCAAAATATTAATTTAGCCTAATAACCCTCTTCCCCCCTCCCACTCCAATCTACTATATTTGTTCCACAATGATGCTGTATGAACCTATCCATTAAGCTCCTTGCTGCTTCCGTCTTTTTATTTCTGACGCTAAATAATGCAACCACCCAAAGCATTCCTGATTCTGTTGCGCAAAAAATTGATAAGCTTTTCAGCCAATGGAACAATCCCAACACACCCGGCTGTGCCATTGGCGTGGTGCGCAACGATTCATTGATCTACGCCAAAGGATATGGTATGGCCAACCTCGAGTATGGTATCCCTGTTTCTCCTGAAACCATTTTTCATATGGCTTCGGTATCCAAACAGTTTACGGCCTACAGCATCGTGCTGCTCGCCCGCCAGGGAAAGCTGCGGTTAGATGATGACATTCACCAATACCTGCCCTGGTTTCCCTACCTTAAAGAAAAGATCACGATCCGCCACCTGCTCAATCATACCAGCGGCATCCGCGATCAATGGCAGTTGCTTGCCATTGCAGGCACCCGTTTAGACGATGTGATTACCCAGGATCATATTGTAAAAATACTGGGCAAACAGCAGGCATTGAATTTTAAGCCCGGAGAACGATACAGCTATTCCAACAGCGGGTTTACCATGCTGGCTGAAATTGTGAAAGCAGTTACAGGGCAATCGCTCCGCAGGTTTACAGACTCCGCTATCTTTAAACCGCTGGGCATGAAGCAAACGCATTTTCACGATGACTATACCGAGATTGAGAAGAACCGTGCCTACTCCTACCAGCGGAAAAATCTCTTTACATTTTCCAACAGTGTACTCTCCTATTCCAATGCCGGCGCCACCAGCCTGTTTACCAATATCAACGACCTTTCAAAATGGGTGATGAATTTTTATACCCCTGTTGCGGGCACAGCCGCCGATATTGATCAACTGGTGCAGAAAGGAAAGCTGAACAACGGTGTGGAATTAAACTATGCGCTGGGCATTGTTTCCGATACATACAAAGGCTTTAAACAATATTCCCACTCCGGCGGTGATGCAGGATTCAGAACATATCTCACCGTATTCCCCGAGCTGAAAATGGGTTTTATGATATTCAGCAACCTGGCAGAAGTGAATACCTATGAAAAGACTTACCAGTTGGTTGATCTGTTTATCAAAGACACAGCAGCTAAAGTAAATGCAGACATAAGGATTGACAGCAGCCGCGCTATTATAAAAGATGAAGGGCGTGTAAAAAATTTTACCGGTGATTTTATTTCAGAAGACGGTGCACAATTCAGCTTTGTGCTGCGCAACCGGAAATTGTACTGGGAGCGTTATGGGAACTCGGATCTGTTGTACCCCGGGTTGAAAGACAGCTTTACCGTAGCCAAATCACCGGAGATAAAATTCGTATTTAGTACAGCACCCGATAAAAGCGTGCTGGTAAATCAATACTGGCCGGATAATAACCGGTTACTGATAAAATATACCACCGATAGTGTGCAAACAGCACAACAACTACAGCAGTATGCAGGTGTGTACTACTGCCCGGAGCTGGATTGTAAGTATGCCATCGTTGTAAAAGATCATGAACTGGTATTAACCGGCAATAAGTATAACGATAGCAAGCTGAAGCTGGTGGAAAAAGACCATCTCTTTACCGATTACTGGTGGATGAGGCATTTAAAAACGATCTCAGACAACAATAAGAAAATAACTGGTTTCGAGGTAAACGATGGCAGGATCATGCACCTGCGGTTTAATAAAATACAGTAGCGGTCAATTGCTAAGCCCTGCGTTGAAGATAGCGTTCCTGATATGATTTGATTCATGCTAATTTTACAACAGCCGCATGTGGTACCAGCTTATCAATATTTCCTTCTTTGTATTTCATACCCTGTTTACCCTGTTTAATATGGCAGGATGGATTTTTCCATACACCCGGAAACTGCATTTAATCACCCTTTTCCTCACGTCCTTCTCCTGGTTTATACTCGGCATATGGTATGGCTGGGGATATTGCATTTGTACAGACTGGCACTGGGCTGTGCGGGAAAAGCTGGGTTACCACGACCATTCTGATTCCTATATCCATTTCCTTATATTCAAATTAACAGGGGCCGATCTAAACCCAAAATTTGTAGAGAACGCCACATTGCTGATTTTTTTACTCAGCTTGGCCTTAAGCATCGGGTTAAATATAAGAGACCATTATCATCGCAAAAAATAATGTTGGGGAAAAAGTAACCAAAAGCCGTCCGAAAACCCAGCCTGTCCGGTAAGCAGGGCTGGCAGGGAATACGGAGCGTTTTCGGAAAGGAGCTTTGATTACGATGTACATTTTACCGGTAACGAAGCAAAAAAGGGCAAAAAAAAGGGGCAGCATAAAAATGCACCCCGCTTTTAAAATCCAATATCCTATGAAAAACCTGATCAAATGTATCATGCTATTTTGAAAGTAAAGAGGGTTTGCCGTTCTTTTTAGTAATCGGTATTATTCCCTGTGTAATTAGCCGAAAAAGGGCTATCCTTTTCTTCGCCCGGGGAGGGTAACCTGGAAAAGTGAATTACCATAAGATGACAATTTTGCCTGCTGCCAAAAAATCTGCTGCCTCAAAAAGGGATACCGGTGCAGAAAACAAAAGCGGTTACAGCCTTTTGCTCCATGATTCAGAACCTTGAAAAAAGCTCCATGAACTCCTGCCTGCGGCTACGGGAAAGCGTTATATTATCATCATTATCCATAACAATATACCCGCCCTCGCCGCGAACAAATTTTTTTACATGATTGATACCGATGAGAAAGGAGCTGTGCACCCGGTAAAAATCGGGGCCGCTTAATGTTTCATCGAGCTCCTTGAGCACCCTCGACACCATGATCTTCCTGCCGCCCGTGAGCACCACATTGGTATAATTGCTTTCCGCTTTGCAATAAATAATCTCCGCTGTAGGCACAAATATCAGTCCCTCGCCCGTTGTAAGTGCAATACGGGAAGGCGTTGATTTTGGCGGGCGGTTAATATGCTGGAGCAGCAACGCAAACTGCTCCTTGCTGGGAACAGCTCTTTTTTCTTCTACCCGTTGCATGGTTGCTTTCAGGTCATCGGGATCAACAGGCTTTAATAAATAATTTAACGCGGCATATTTAAAAGCTTTTATAGCAAACTGATCGTAGGCGGTACAAAACACGATCTCAAACGTTACGTTCTTAACCTGCTCCAGCATATCAAAACCATTCATCCTGGGCATCTCAATATCAAGGAACACTACATCGGGCTTATGCCTGCTAATAGCTTCTATACCTTTTTCCGCGGTATTGCACATTGCCACAATATGGGCCTGCGGGCAATAGGTTTTCAGCAGCCACTCCATCATTTCGAGGGCGTTTGTTTCATCATCTACCAGCACACATTTTATCATATCAGCTATTTTTAAGTTTCATCCACAGGAATGTTTAGTGTAACTTTTGTCCCCAGCGCTTCCCCATACGCATCCTTCATGTCTTCAATACCCACTGAAGCATTCAACCCTGCCTGCCGGCCCATTAATACCAGCCTGCTTTCGGTTAGCTGCATCCCCAACGATTTTCTTGAAGCCGCTGTTTTACTTTTTAATTCTTTAGCCTTCTGCCTGCCCACACCATTGTCTTCAATAATACATTGCAGTATATCATTCCCTTTCCGGCTGATGTGAACAGATAAATACCCTTCCGTTGTTTTATGCAATAAGCCATGCCAGATGGCATTTTCTACATAAGGCTGTATAATTAACGGAGGAACATATACACTTTCGGGGTATACTTCCGCGGTAAAGCTGATATCACAGGTGAATTTTTTTTCAAACCGGATGCCTTCCATCTCAACGTACAGCTTTAATGCTTCCAGCTCACTGGCCAATGTAATAGACTTGTTGTTGGAATTATCCAGTATCAGCCGTATCAGCCGGGCAAACCTGGTGAGGTATAAGGATGCTGTTGCCTGGTCGCTTTTTACAATGTAGCGGTTAATGGAATTAAGGCAGTTAAAGATGAAATGAGGATTCATCTGCGCTCTTAAGGCCTGCATTTCAGCCTCCGCCATTTTTTGCCGTGTATCCATAAGCACCGACTCGGCCCGCGTCTTTTCCCTGTCGGCTTTTGTTTTTATGATTTTATTGGCGCAAAGTGAAGCAATGGTGGTAAGCACCGATAAATGTTTTTGCGTAAAAAATCCTTTTTTAGTGTGCCCGCAATATATAATGCCCCATACTTTATCATCGGTAACTACAGGAACGGCAATCTCCGAAAGTATGCGTTCTTCATTATCTTTATTTCGCGGGTCCCTGGTGGTATCATAAATGATCTCTGCTCTGCCCGAATGCGCCACCCGGCCGGCAATGCCGCTCTCTGCAGAAACCTCAGCAGGCTGGCTTGTAGCAGCTTGGCCTGTGGAAGCAGCTTTTTGTTTTAATACTTTTGCCTTCCTGTCTACAGTATATATTACACAGTTTTCAAAATGGAAGCGCTCAGTACAATGCCTGGCTACATCCGGCAGGATGGCTTCTATGTCATTGGCTTCGTAAATGCTGGAGGAAAAATAATTGATGGCCTGCGCGGTTTCCAGCTCCTCCTTATGCAAATTGATTTTACGCCTGTGATTTAAAATAACGCGCATTATTATGGCCGCTACCAGCAAAACACACAATGCAATAAACCACCATGTCATCCAAAAAGGATTAAGGATACGGAAAGCAAGGGTGTTATTTGCTTTTTTCCAGTCAACCTGGTTCAGGCTCGCTTCCATTTCCAAGAGATAACTGCCTGGCGCCAGCGATGAAAAGCGCACAATACTGCTACTGCCAATCTCTTTCCAGTCCGTATCCAGCCCGGTGAGCTTATACCGGTACCTTACTTTCTCGGGGTTATTGAAGTATACGGCGGCAAACGTCACTCCCATTGACCTGTCTGAATAATTAACCGGCCCCAGGGTATCAAAAGCATACATGGAGTAATCCATATTGCCGATCCTTGCTTTGCTGATATACGCTTCAAATGACTGGTAAGGAGCTGAAAACGTTTCGGGCTGCCAGTAATTGATACCATTCAGTCCTCCAAAATAAAGAATACCGTCCCTGTCCCTGAACCAGCTGTTGCTGTTGAAGCCATATCCCTGTATATTATCGGAACGGTCAAAAAGATTCAGTTTAGCCGTTTTGGGATCAAAGCGGTAAATACCATTTTCTGAACTCGCCCAAATAACTCCCTGGCTGTCACGGTAAACCGTATACAAACCCATGTTATCAAAAACAGTAGTTATTTTTTTACTCACTACTTTTCCATTTTCATAGTAAAGGGTATATAATCCCTTTGTAGATGAAAACAGCAAACCATTATCCTGCATTATAAACCCACTATAGCCGTGGGTAATTACATTACTTTTAAAATCTTCAGGTACAGTTAACAGGTAGTTCATCTCCGCATCGAAGCAGTACACGCCCGTAACTGTTGCAATCCATACTATCCCATCGCCTCCCTGCGCACAAAAACTGGCGGCTCCTTTTCCTATTGCCGGATGAATAAGCCGCCGGAGCCGGTAAGTTTTCCCATTTAATATATATACAGCACGATTCGCAACAATAACATGGTTGCCGTTGTGTAAGGTGATAATATCATTTACAAAATCTCTTTCGCTTATTCTTTTCGTTTCATCCGAATCATAATCCGGCCGTCTGTATTGCCGGGTTTTAATATCAAATAACCACAACCCCTTATTGGTAGGGCCAAGTATGAGGTACCTGCCGTCATATACCATTCCCCGTATTGATTCATGACTTAACCTGCTGCTGTCGTCTTTGGCGGGGGGGAACAAAATCCATTCGTTTTTGCTTTTCTTCCAGCAGGCAAAGCCATAACCTGTAGCAATCCACAAATCTCCCTTTTCATCCTGTATGATCTTACGCACATCATTGATATTGGCAGATATCTCATCGCTCATCTGGCTTATTTTAATAAGTGCCATGGGCTGGTTCCTGAAAGCGAACCGTGCAATACCATCTGTTGTAGCTATCCAGGCATAGCCTTCCGCTTCATCATAAAAAATAAAGCTGGCATATTCATTAGTCGCTACCTTTCTCCCATTCAGAAAAAAATGCTGCTTCAGAAATTGTTTTTTCGCCACGTCATATTCAAAAATGCCTTCGGAAGAAGCCATCAGGAAACGGGAAGGAGAAATGGCCGTCATGTTTCTAAAACTAAACGGCCCGGTAAGGTCATTACCAAGCGAGGCGGCAGTAACCGTTTTTGTTGAAAACCGGTACCATTGCGGTGAAGCATAACGCATACTAATAAGCGCACTGTCTTCGCTTACCGGAAAAATACCATAAATCTGTCCCCCGGCTATGCTGTCTGTGCGGCGGGTTTTTATATTATAGCGGTAAATAAAATTGTTATTGTGCACGAATAATACATCGCGGTATAACACACAAATATCCGTAAGCAGTCCGGTTGCCATTGGTAAGAACGGCTCCAGCTTCTTAAATTCCTGTTTTACCGTGCTGAACTCAAAAAAGCCCTTGTTGGTGAGCATCCATATTTTTCCGTCCGGCAGTTCAATAACGGGTCCAACTTTTAGTCCCTCCTTATCGGCTTCAACAGCCACAGCGCCAAATGTTCCTGTTTTTTCGGAAAAAAGAAAAACCTCTTTTTCAGCGCACACCCATATGCGGCCTTCCTTATCACAAAGCAGGCTGTTTACCCTGGGAGAAGGCCGGAAATTTTGCACTTCCTTTCCGTCAAAACTTTGCACCTGCGACCTGTATAAAATCCAGAGCATCCCTTTTTGATCCTTGTCCATTGCGGTTATAGCATCGGGACGGATACCGCTTGGGTAATCAAATAACTGGAGGTGATACTCCGGGAACTGCGCCCTTGCCGGAACCAGCAGCAATAAACAAACCACCACCGCACATATGCTTCGGATATTATTAACCATTACCAATTTACTCCCCTGTTAGTTTTAATGAATGAACCGTACCGGTTCAACGGCTGAAAAATAGGCGATTGGCTTGTAACCTGCAATATTTTTTAGTATTTGCCCGAAATTTTGAGTAATGTGCAGGTTTACAGGTTCGCAGCACAAATGTATGGCAATGATTTTTTCGTTTCCGCTGGTTTGCCTCCCTTTACAAGGGTCATTCTAATTATAGCGTTTCCCTTCGAATCTAGGATTTTTATGCTTCGGATTTATAATTTATTTGGTTCCTGATGCTTCGTATGCCTCCGGATTTTAAATTGCCGGCTTCATTCATCATCACCTGTTTACTATTGATCCTGTGGCAATGGCTTTTCAGCAGCCGGAACAACAGGCGGGGCGGCATCGCGGATGTCTTCGTCATCAGCATCATCATCATGCAGGTCGTCCGATTGTTTCGATCTTCTCAATTTTACAACAGGAGCTTCCTGTGTGCCGGTAATGCTCATCGGTATACCAATCAAACCAAACGGCGGTAATCCCAGCCGGGCGCTCAGGTTCAGCCGCCCGTCAAAACTTACCTGGCCTTCAAAGCGCGGTCTGAAACCTTTTACCTTAAGCTTAACTCTTTCAATAGTGATGATATTATCTGCAATAGTTGATTTAATATTTACATCCGACAGGTCGGGATCGCCTAATTTTTCCGTATTGGTTTTGTCGCTGATGGCGGAAAACAATTTCAGTCCCTTTACCTTCACTTTCTTAAGCAACAGCACACCGCCGCCTTTCAGGCTGGAAAAGTTGGGATACATATTGGCATCAAGCAATCCGCCCAACCGGTAGTTGAGCGATACAATGCCTTCCACATATTGTGCCGAGGGCGCCATTTCCCGGAAAAGCTTTACCTCCTGCCAGGCCCTTTGAATATCAAAACCGGAAGCGCTTACCTGGTAATCGAATGCTGCGCTGTGCTCATTTAAGCTCGCGTAAGCGGCTTTCATCTGTACGGTTGTTCCTATTACAGAAAAGCCGGCATCACTGAGCTCCAGTTGTCCCTGCCGCATACTGGCATCAGCCTTAAAATGAAGCACATCCAATCCAGGGTAAGAAATGCTGTCGGCCACAACACCCAGTTGAAAGTCAATATCACGCGGGAGCACTACCACGCTGGTAGTTGCCGGAGCCACCTGAACCTCGCTGCTGTCCTGTGTTTTGGAGGGCATTAAAGCCGTCCATTCCTCTACCCGTAAATGCTTCGTGTATACGTTCAGTTTACCCTCCAGCATGGCGCTGTCTTTCAAAAGATAATTAATGATATTGGCGAACCGCCCGTTTACTGCGGCATGGGTGCTGCCATAGTTCAGGTTAATGCTGTCAGCCACCAGCTTATCCTTTTCAAAATGAAAAGCGCCGGAACCTATATGAAACGGTTGGGGAAATGCATCCGAACGGAACTGAATATTGTGCAATGTAAAATGGCCCCTGTTGTCTAATTTTTCATAGCGGCCGGCCACAGCATCCGATTGTTTTCCTTTAAGCGCTATATCCGTTTCTATCATTCCATTCACATCATATCCTTCAACCGCAAAAAGACGGTAGATCTTTCCTATATTCAACATGCCTTTTGATTGCATCTCGTATGAAAGATCATCAAAGTTGGAGAGCTTACAGGCAATGGTAAAAGGCTGTTCTTCAAAATGAAGGGAAACAGGATCAACACGGAGCTCAAGCGCATCCATCCTGCCGGTGGCATTGATAACGGCAGCGGCTACCTGCAGTTGGGTAAGGGGGTTGGGATAATAGCCTGTTTTGAGATAACCGTCTTTTAAACGGAAAGCAACATCACAAATGGGAAACTCCCCGTTGCGGGGGTGATAGGTTCCGCTAAAGCGGGCATGCATGTTCAGTATGCCCCTTAAATCGAAACTGGAATCGAACGCTAATGTTTTGTTCCATTTTTCCAGGTCGGCGCTGGCGTTTATTTTCCCTTCCAGCAACGGACGGCTGAACCCTTTTGTTGCTATAACGGCCGTAACCTCATCCTTTCCCCTGCCGGCGTGCAGCGAATCCAGCTTAATGGTCATTTTTTCCATATCTAAATTGGGCAGGTCAATGTTGAGTGCCAGGAAAATATTCTTCACCGGTTCCCTGCTGTCTTTGGCTCCTATGAGCCCATCGGTTACTTTCATTTTCATCGAAAAATCGGGCGCTTTATTTTGAGCTGCTATATAATCGCCCTGTAAAGCCAGCTCCAGCGCCACTTCTCCCTTTACCCTTGTTTTATCCAGCCAGGAAACCACAGCCGGCGGGAAAGCGGAAAAGAGATTTTCAAAAGCGGTAGGACGCGTATTCAGCAAAAAATTCATACTATAGCCATCTTTCAAAAAATCGAACCTGCCGGTAAAGTTCATTGGCAGTTGGTTGATCTTCATCCTGTTCTTCGCAAAAACCAGGCTGAGCGAATGGGTGTTGATAAGGGTTCTGATACGGCCGGCCAGCTTCTGATCCCTCAGGTAATACCGGTGATCGTACCGGATATGAAGGCCCTCCATTTTTATTTTGGAAGACAGCTCAAAAACAGCGCTGGCCAAGTCGCCCTTTCCCACATAATCGAACCGGCTGGCGCTGATCTGAAAAGGAATAGAGCGGTCGTGATAAACCAGCTCGCAGGCTTCAATCTGGATACGTTCTAATTTTAATGAGGCTGTGCTGCTGTCTGTGGCAGTACTGTCCTTTTCCTTTTTTTCAGGCACATACACATTGTAGTTGGGCATGCCCTGCTCATTTACCTGCACATTGATCTTACCACTGGTAAGATAAATTTCATCAATACGCAAATCGCCGCTTAATACGCTCAATACGTTTACGCCCAGCGCCACTTCCTTAGCAGCCAGCAGGGTATCCTGCCGGTAAGGCGCCGAGCCTTTCAGGCTTACATCATAAAGCGTGAGGGTAAGCGAAGGAAAATGATTGAAGAAAGACAACCGCACACCCGAAAAGTTCAATTCCGTTTCAATGGACCGGTTCGCCCATTGTTTTATTTTTTGAGTTACAAAATCAGGGAACAATAAGGGCAAAAGAAACATGAGCAACAACAAAACAGCGATACCAATTCCTGTATACTTTAATGAACGTAACAGCCATTGGGGAAGCTTCAACAACAGATTGAACTTATTTTGCATAGTAATGATTACACCTGCAAAAATAGGCATTGTTCATTGGTTCAGCGTAGGTGGGTTCCGGAAGATGGGTTAATGCTTAAAAGATCACGCTTACCTGTTTAAAGGATAAACAAAATGAACAACTTTTTCATGAATTCCTCCTGTTGAATGATAAAAATAGAGCGCATAACCATCGGCTTCATCAGCCTGCACAAAAACTTCCGCTATACCCGTTTCTTTGCAATAGCTGGTAATTCCTGATAAAGGTATACTGTCTTTATCAGACACTTTTTCTATAAGCATGTTGCTGATTGTTCTTAATATTAACAGGTTCGGGATCCTTCGCTTTGATGGATGAAAAGTATATCCATCCAATAAAAAAAAGCTGCAGCGGTACCCTGTACCATAAATAATGCAAGCCATCCCCGTTAAACGTTGCCGTTTCCATATCTACGTGATGTATAGCGGCATAGATATTTACAGGGAGTATAAAAATAAAAAAGATGATCAACAGCCACCCGGTCAGTACCCTGAATTTTGGTAATAGCAGTCCTATGGCGGCCGCTATTTCCACAAATCCTGTAAAGTACACCAGTTCTGTTTTGAAAGGGATAAAGCCTGGCATCATCATCGCCATGCCTTTTGTGAACATAAAATGACCGGTGGCTGTAAGCACCAGCATTGCCGATATACCGACCCTGGCCGACAAAGCAAATCTGTATTCCTGCCGGATGAGCTTAGAAGAAAAAAACAGCCAGTCTTTGTCTGTAAGAGCAGTTATACTTTCAAAATATTTTCTGATCTGTTCCATTTGCTATGCTTTGTATTTTAAGTACTAAAATTATTGTTTATGAAACGGGGATGCTGCATTCGGTATACAAAATATTGAGAAAACCTTTCGGGAGTCTGGTCAGGGATGAACACAGATGCCTGGTTTGTATGGACGCTTCCTTCGTTAAGATGACAGTAGTAACAGGACTGAGCATTTATAATAAAGTCGAACAAACAACCCACTGCTTGTCACTCTGACGAAGCTTTCTTGCCGGCAGACAGGGAAGGGTCTGGCTTCGCTTTAATCGTTGCAGACGCTTCCTTCGCCGCCGCAACAAACAATAGTAACAATTCTTATGTAATTTAGTGCCCGGCAAACAAATACAGCAACTGCCGGATACGCAAAAACACAGCCCATGCGAACAAGATCAACGTTGAATCATTTTCTTTTTATTACGATTATAATCATCTGCATAGTCTCTTGCCGGCAGGGAAAAAATAAAACGGAAACCACACCAGTTGCCGCTATCATACCCGACATCAGCGCCATGAAGATCAGCGGCGCCATTTCCTGTACAAAAGGACTAACGCCCGGCGACAGCACCATCTTCATGAATGGCGGGGGCGCGGCTTTTATAACAACAGCGGAAAATGAAATACCGGCTGATCATGAGAAAATCAATGGCATGGTATATATCCCCGGCGGAACATTCAGCATGGGCGGCGTAAACCCCGTGGGCATCACCGAAGGCGGACACGAAGCCATGGACGACGCCCGGCCCATACACCAGGTATACGTTGATCCGTTTTACATGGATGAAACAGAAGTAACCAACAAGCAATTCGCCGCTTTTGTAAAAGCCACCGGTTATATTACAGTGGCAGAACAAAAACCCTCAAAGGAAGAATTCCCTGGCGTGCCTGAAGAAGCGCTTGTTGCAGGCGCGGTGGTATTCACGCCCCCCGCGCATGAGGTGGCATTGAACAATCACCTGCAATGGTGGGAATATGTACATGGTGCTAACTGGCGCCACCCATCAGGAGCTAATAGTAATATTACCGGTAAAGAAAATTATCCTGTAGTGCAGATCGCCTATGAAGATGCGGCCGCTTATGCAAAATGGGCGGGAAAGCGCTTACCCACGGAAGCCGAATGGGAATTTGCCGCAAGAGCCGGCAAAACAGGCAACCTCTATACCTGGGGCAATGAAATGAAAAGCGCCGGTAAATGGCAGGCCAATACTTTCCAGGGACAGTTCCCTAACGCCGACATCGCCGGCGATGGCTTCGCGGGCATAGCGCCGGTTAAGCAATTCGCGCCCAACGGGTATGGCTTATACGATGTAGCCGGTAATGTATGGGAGTGGTGCAGCGACTGGTACCGGGCCGATTATTATGCCACGCTTACCAAAGCAGGTGTTGTTAAAAATCCAAAAGGACCCGATTCATCTTTCGATCCTGCAGAGCCCGGCCAGCAGAAAAAAGTACAGCGCGGCGGTTCGTATTTATGCACCGACCAGTATTGCACCCGCTACATGGTAGGCACCCGCGGCAAGGGCGAATGGCGCTCCGCCACCAACCATATCGGGTTCCGGTGCGTGAAGGATGCGGAGGTAAAGCAATAACCTCACCCTCTTTCCCTCTCCACACCGTAGAGAGGGACGGTGCTTCATAACAATGCCAGAGCAAAAGATTCTTCCACTTGAACTACACCAAACCGCTTTGCAGCAAACATTAGCCTTATTTCAAAAGCCGACAGACCGTGATAATGATGATAACAACCAAAATTGATGTATAAATTAGCTTCGTATATCTCGCGAGCCAATTGGGAAGAAAAATATCAAAATTGTCCTTAGAAGAATCAGTGTACTTCCGGGCTAATACAGTTAATGGACAGAAAAATTTAAACATCAGCAATATAAGCCCTTCGAGAACAAATAGCCCATAACCAATCCACAGCCATTTGTCGAGTCTGTTTGTAATAACCGCATACAGCATGTAGAATATTACGAAATTGAAAAATATCCATACGGCAGTATGAATGACTTTAATAATATTCAATTTCGTTTCTTTATTCATATCAGCATGTAATCCGGGCTGCCAATTTACATTTAGCCGCGCCGGGGTCTTCATAAAAGGCCATACGGGCAGCCATGAGACCCTGCGCTAAAAAACCTTTCATAAGATCATTTTTTAGCCTGAGAAAACTTGTCTCCAGGGTTGGCTCAAAGCTTGAACCCATTATGAGCCAATTGAGCCAATTATGAGCCAATTAAAACATAGTTCGTTCCTGCTCCAATATCACCAGTTCTTTTAAGAATTTTGAATTTTTCAACAAGTTCTGTCAAGTCTCTTGTTGCGGTTGCTTTTGAAACAGCATTTAGTGTTTGATAATCGCTGTTAGTAATTTTCCCATGTTGGCGCAAGAATGAGGCATTGCATTGTGCATAGCCTTCTTGGGCCATATTTATGAACTATATTTTAAATCAATTAATCCTTTCAATCCGCAAAAATCACGAGCGCTTCCCTGACAAATACATCTATCCACCTAACAGCAGCAAATGAAATGAAATATAATTTATCGTTATCGTGGAATTTATATTTTCTACTCATAGGAAAGTAAATATACAATCACATTGATTTTTATAGTAAAACAGTCCTTCCTAAATCCACCGTTCTATAGATACGGGTTTTTGAAACCTTTACTTAATTTTCAACTTTTCTTACATGGCACAAGAAACCTTCACTCTTTTCCTACGCCTCATTCTTGCGCCAAAATGGGATGGCTAACTTTTGTTTACCTTTTCTCCAATTCCACGGAGCGATAGGCGAGCTCTCACTCCAAAGCCCGACTTTATTTTTTTGGGCTTCAATTTCCAATTGAGCATATTCCTTACTGTCGGAGTACTTTTTAAAATGCCAAGCTAATCCATTTTTAACTAACTCGTTGTTTACGTTTGTTCCATCCAATAAAAACATCTCTGAAATTAGGCGTTTGTTTCTGTCATACTTATTGTCATTTACAAGGGTAACATTCTTCCCGAAACATAAATCGGAAGCAAACTGTTTTGCCTTATTACCAAATGGTTGTTTTTTTTCGGGACAATCAATATGAGCTAACCTTACAGTTTGCTCTTTCCCATCTATAAGTAGAACAAATGTATCGCCGTCTTTTATACCGATTACCTTATAACCTGTTTGATTCTCCTCGTCTGAACTTTGGGTATTTAACGATGCTTCGTGATTTTTATATCTTTCATAATTTCCACCGACTGGATGATTACAACCTACAGTCGAAATTGTCAAAAAGAAAAAAAGAAGTTCTATCATTTGAAAATTCTTTGCTGATGGCAAATGATTTTTTATAAAACTATCCAGTATGCTCATGATCTTTAATTTTAAGCTGGATAAAGATAAATATCTTTTTTGGCCAATAGTCTGCCGGAATTAAAACCTCAAAAAAAGTTGATGAACATTATCTGTTTGCCCGTATTTATACCAACTTGCTTGTTAGCAATAGTTTTTAGGAGTATGTGATAATATAACCATCATCCAATCTATCTCCAGTCTCTAAAAAGTAATATAGGGCATTAATACAATAATCAAGGCTTTTATAATAGTGCAGTTCTGTAACCCATGAGTTTGGTCTTTTGTCTTTATAGTATGCTTGATTATTCTTAGGCTTTAAATAAACTTCTCCCCTTTTCCCATCTAAAAACTCAATTGTATATATTTTAGTCATACCGCCAAAGAATGAAGTGTCTTCAGAAATGTCAAGTGTTTTATATTCAGGCGGATTGATTGTCCGATTTTGTGTCGCACCTAAACCCCTTGTTGAATTCTCTTTCAAATATTTGTCATTCAAAAATCTAATAACGTCATTAATATTGTTTAATTCATTATCATATTTTGATTCATTAACAAAAAATGCATAGCTATCAGTACTGTCTAACTTCAGAGCTATCACGTTTTCGTCAAAAAATCCATGCTTTAATAAATAGCTTTCTTGCTTTGTGTCAATTAGCAAAGATTGATTTCCTAAATATTCCCAAGAGCCTTTTTCCACTATACCATTTTCAGAAATAAGTAATTGATTGTTTTGTCTGAAAATAAAAACCTTTTTAGTTTGATTTATGTCTCCTAATGAGACCCAATGTTGATTTGTCAACTTTGTTAAGTCGTCAAGCTTTTTACTAAATCGCTGAATTTTCGGAATTATGTCTACTATAAATGTTCTCATAAAACTATCGCTAACGTCGGATTCTGCGTTTGGGGAGCATTTAGAAAACGCCCAGCTCAGAACCGAATCCGATTAAAGGTACAAAAGATGAAGATTTATTGTTTCACCCGTTGATGCAAAACCTCTCGGTTAAAGGTTATTATTTTGTTGCAAGTATAAATAGAATTTATGAACAACTTGGTCAAAGTTGTGATGACTAATGTTTTTCGTCTGCCCGTCTTTATGCCAACCTGTTAGTAGCCGTTTTTCTTTATCATACCATTAGATTCTTTTTCATAAAGTTCTTTGTATATTCTTACCCCAAATGATGGTTGTCAAAAAATGGTAATTAACGAATTGCTGCACGCAATACGTTCCATTATTAAATATTTATAAGCGCTTAAAACACTTCCACCTGCTTACAAACAGCTAAAAAGAATATTCCTTCGCTATCGCACGGGTCCAAAAATCCTAAAAATGGAATAAAACGGGTTGATTGCCGGGTTATAGTAGTGCGGATTGAAACTGTTTCAAACCTATTCTTTTTTTATTAAAAACAGGCATTTTTTTAGTATTTGGTATGTATTGGCATGCGAATGGCGGTTTTATTGTGTTCGCGGTTGAAACCCGGTGTTGATAGATTTGCTGCATGCGCTGTTAGTGCGGTCTGATCCGCCGCCGCGGATGCCGGCCGCAGGCAACTTCGGATCAATACAAAAGTTTAATAGTTTTTATAGCGCCGGGAGCTCGCCGCCACACCGTTGCCCGGCTCTGAAGACCCCTGCGCGAAATCTATTTCGTCTATGCTACTTCGCCTGCATCGTTAATATGTTTGGTTTTCAAAATTCTCAGGATAAGAACAGCAAAAACAAAAGTCAAAACAGCAAATGATCGCTCAAAATTTGTCTTTGCGAAAAGATTACCAACCGTATTCAGAACAAATAAAGCAAGAAAGATCCATAGTATGATGTTTATTGCTTTGTTCTTAAACCGGAATTTTATATAGCTGGCTTTCATAAGCAAAACAAGCCCCAAAAATAAGTTGATCAAAATGGAGATGGCTTCAAAAACATACATTTCCCGGTCATTCTGAAGTCGTCCGCCCCAGGCTATGTTATAAGGAATTGCCTTAGCGATCACAGCGATATGAAAAAGGATTACCGCAACAAGCAATGCCAGTAAAATATTTATTGATGCTTTATACTTCATTTTATTTTTTTAAGCAAGTATTAGGTTTGGGCGAAAGAAGAAGTAACAACAAAAAGATGAAAAAAGTATGTCTGCCGGATAAATTATTTAGCGGCAAATACAGAGATTATTCGCCGAAAGTTCAAAGTTTCAGACTATGTAAATCCCATTTGCGCGTTTTCTTTACTCAATTTCCAAAACACCTTTTTTGTCTTTACTCAATGCAAGTCGTTCAAATAAAGAAGAATCTATTTGTCTTTCAAGTTCTCTTACTGACAGGTTTTCATTAAGCGTATGTTTTTCATTCCGCATATCCAAAATATTGCGTCTGCCAAATCCTTTGCCATAGCGCTGCCTTAAGTCTTTGGAAAGCTTTGTCAGTAGCTTACTTCCATACTCTGCTCTTTCTTGTCCGCGCTGTTCATATTCTACTATGTGTCTGCCAATTTCCCAGTTAGTTTTAACCAATTCTGTATTTACTACTATAAAAGCATTTTGCCTTGCCTGTTCAATGGTAAGGCCGATGCTGTCAGGTAGCTGATTGTACTGATTTGAAGTTGACTTCATGGTTGTTTATTAGCCGAAATTGTTATGCCACCTCATTTCTTTGAAGGCTTCACCCCTACCCCTTTCATTACCTGCTTTACAGCCCCCTGTATCCTTTCTTCCACATTGTCGGCAAACGGACCGGGCAGCACATAGTAGATCATGCTGCTATTGGCTTCATACCCCCCTTCACCCAATATCCGCTTAGTGGGAATATAGCACATCACTTCATTGCTGTACCCGGCTACAAATAAATTTTCATTCTTAAAGGTTTGCTTCGCCCATAAGGCGTAATCCACCACCACTTCTCCTGCCATAGCCAAAATAGTAAGGTCTTTGCCAAAGCGTATGCACTGAACAGGATAGCTGTATTTACTTACATCCCAGCCTTTATTATAAGCCTGCAGCATCAGCTTCGCTCTTCTTTGAACATATTCATCACCGGTTACCATATCGTTTTGATACAACTGCAGATCAAAAGGGCGGAATGATAATTCCACCGTTTCATAACGGGTAGTAACAGGCGCACGAACAGGTTGCATGGTTGATGTGATCACTTTTTGAACCGATTCAGCTAATGTTTTTCCATGTTGCATGGCATGTTCTATGGTACCCCTCGGATTGGGATTAATGTCGCCGCAACAACCCTGGAAAAACAAAGCTGTAATGCCGGGGTACATTTTCTCCAGTTCAATTTGTGCATACCCCGCGTAATCGCCGTTCACTTCGGTGTAATCGCCGGGTAGGGTTGTATTGTGACAGGCATAGCCAAACAATACGGCTTTCAGCTCACCACCCGGCGTAGCAATTTTAAGCACGGGCACATCAAAATCTACCGGACGGATCGTTAATGCCGGGTCGCGCCTGTTGAAAGCAAAATCTGCTTCTCCATGCCCGCTCCATACCTGCATGGGCGCAAGATCAGCCATCGCCATATCTACGGCAGCAACAATATCCTCCACCAGCCTGCGGGTATAGTTGTACACCGTTTGCATATCACCGGGCTTATAATAAAACATGCCGGCGGCAGGCCAAACCATGGGAGCCGAATGGGTATGCGATGAATTCAACAACAATTGTGAACGTTGGATGCCATATTTATCGTTCAGCTTCTTAGCGATATCCACCGATATTTCGTGCGACAAACCGAGCAGATCCGTTGTAACGATCACTACCCTGCTGGTAGGCGATTCTTCAAAAACAAGGGCTTTGGCCCAAATATCATGCGCAATGCCGGTAGCGGGTTTTAACCTGGCTGGATTGGCGTAGCCGTTTAACCAGACATCTCCCTGCGGCGTAATGGCTTTTCGGCCAATACCCACTTTCATGTCGCCGGCCCATGATCCTGCCGTTATTAATATAAGGGCTATGGTAAGTACAGGGATGAATATTTTTTTCATACACGCATTTTTTCTTAAATCTAACACAATTTCCTTTTATATGGCATGCGTTTGCTGAGATGATCAAATGACAAATCCGAAAAAGAAAACCCGAAATCCGAAGGAAATACAGGAGAATACAAAGCACCAAATACCAAATAACAAGAACCAAACCTGCCTGCGGCAGGCAAGCTTGTCCGCCGGGGCGGATAAAATTCAAAGGCCAAATCCGAAGCAGAAAATTCGAAATCCGAAAATAAATGCAATCTCAAATTTCAAATCCGGATCTCACCCCTCACCTCTCCTCCTGAGCTGCCAGCCTTAAGCGATCAGCCATCAGCCAAAGTATACTAACGATAAGCTCAATTCTTCACACAACTTCTCACTTTTCACTTCGTGAAACGATAAACCTGAAACGAGAACTATTTCACCGTTCACTTCTCACCATTCACTACTCCACTCACGCCTTACCCAACGCCGCCGCATTCTTTTGTATCTTACGGATAGCAGCAGCAATCTGATCCATGTCTGTTCTGCTGCCCAGCAACATGTTCTGGAAAAACCATACCGCCTGTTCGGTGCTCAGTATATCGTTTTGCGGACATTGATTACGCTCTAACCATTCCTGCATGGTCTTTTGGCCGTATATTTTGAGGTAGTGCCTGTTTTGGGCGAGACCGGTTACATAGCTGTCTTTGTTGATCATGCCATAACCGCCGGAGCAGGGTATGCCTTCTGCACTCAACGCTTCAAGGAATTTTGCACGGCTTAATCCCGCGAAATGATCTTTGTTATAGCGGAACATATACAGGTGATACGCGCTTGCCGTAGTGCCTTCATACAGCTTCGCCGGTGTGATACCCGGAATATCGTTCAATAATTTACCGAGGTAATCAGCGTTTTCCGTCCTGCGCTTCGACTGCTCCATAAGGCGCGTCATCTGCGCCAGCAAAATACTGCCCTGGAATTCGGTAAGGCGCATGTTGGTTCCGCGGGTACCCACGCCGGGGTTATATGCTGCACGCAGGCCGCCCTGGCCCTGGTTATGAAACGAATAGCAGGTTTTGGCAAATGACTCATCATTGGTAACAATAGCCCCGCCTTCGGCACAGTTTAAATTCTTTGACGACTGAAAGCTAAAGCCGCCGGCCAATCCATACGTACCTACCTTTCTTCCGCGCCATTCTGCAAGGTGCGCTTGGCAGGCATCTTCAATTACAGGTATCTTTTTCCGGTCAGCAATCTCCATGATCATATCTATATTAGCCGGTGAGCCGCCTATATGAACGGGCATGATGATCTTAGTTTGAGCGGTGATCGCTGCTTCTATTTTACCGGCATCAACCTGGAAACTTTCTATATCGGTATCCACAAATATGGGTAAAGCGTAATTGAGCACCACCACATTGTAGGTGGCTATAAAAGTATACACGGGAATGATCACTTCATCGCCGGGACCAATATCAAGGGCGCCCAGCATGGTATACAGCGCACTGGTGCCGCTCGATACGCCAAGACAATGCTTTGCGCCTAACTGTTTCGCGTACGCGCTTTCGAAAGCAGGCATGACAGTGCCGTCTAACCGCCCCCATTTTTTACTTTTCAGCACCTCCATTAACCCTTTTTCTTCGGGCTGCCCGTATACCGGCCAACCCGGGAATGCCGGGGGAAATGTTTTTGTGCCTCCCAAAAGCGCAGGCTTTGCATTATCAGGATTTGCACTTACGATATGCGGCATTCCCATGGACAACCCCGCCCCCGCTATAGAAAGGGTATTGATAAATTTCCGGCGGTTAAATCTTTTTTGCATGCGTATCTGTTTAGAATGAGTATTTAATGAACTGGGGGTGAAGCCTCACCCCAACCTCTCTCCGCCCGGGAGGGGGCTAATAGATTTACACTGGTCAGCATCTCCCTATTTGCCCGCCAGTAAATACCCGGCTACATCGGCCAGTTCCTGTTCGGATATGCCCGCAACACCAGGTTCCGGCATGAGGCTTTTACCTTGCTTTTGTTTGGTACTGATCTTATCTGTTGCAATGGTATGCTGCTGACCGGTTACATCTTTTATAATTACAGCCTGCTTATTTTCGCTGATCAGAAAACCAAAAAAGGAGCCGCCATCTTTGGTATTGATGATCCAGGGTTCATAACCCAATAGTATTGCCGCACTGGGATTAATGATGGCGTCTAATAAACCAGTCTTATCAAATTTCTTACCGATGCTCGTCAATTCCGGCCCAATGTTGCTGCCGGTTTTCCCTACCTTATGACAGGAAGCGCAATGACCGGCAAAAACGGTTTTACCATTTTGCGCATCACCCTTCAGCGCGGCAATATCAGCTATGGAATAGTTTTTTTGCACACCGGGTTGCTTAAAATATTTTCCCGCCTGCACCCTCACGGTAAGGTCAGGATTTTTGAAAATGCTTTCTTCCATGGCGGGGATCAATGCTTTTGGAAATTTATTTTCCGAAGCAAGACCGATCAGCAATTGCCCGCCCAATGAATCCGCCGCCATTTGTTCTAACCGCCTTTTCCTGGCGCCTAATGAAAGGTGCTCATCCTGCACCGCCAGCAGCCTTACTTTTGCTGCAGCCAGCTTTTTCTCATAAGCGGAATTGATATGCAGCTTTTTCCAGTCTAACAATGCATACCAGTCGTTACCCTGGCGGAAGGAAAGCCAGTAGGAAGCCTGTTCCGCTACATCGGGTAATGTATTTTTACTGAGCGCCAGCATGGCTTCGGCCGCTCCTTTATCTTTCATAAACGCAATGGCAGTAATAGCAGCCCTTCTTTCTTTAGCATCTAACGTGGGTTCATTAGCACGCAGCAAAAGATCGGGCAATGCCGCTGCCGGGTGTAAACGCCAGGCAAACAGGCTCATTCTTTTATCCCACTCAACAGGCGTTTTATCACTGGCCAATAATTGTTTTATTTGGGGATACACTTCCGCTTCATGGCCGGCCATGGCATCGCCCAGCGCATTCAGGTACCAGCGGTCTTCCCCGTCGTATTGCTTTGCCAGTTCCAGCAGTATGGGTTGGGTTTGCTCAAAAGGCAGATCACGCAGCGCAACAGCAATTTCCCTCCGAACAAACGCGGAAGGATCGCTTTGCAGTTGAATGGCGTAAGGCAGTATACCGGCAACGGATACACGCAACGCACGGAAAGCAGTGGCCCTTATCGTTTCATTATCGCTTTTTAATAACGCCGCGGTAGCTTCTATACCTTTTTGACCTAATTGTGCCAGCAGCCAGATGGCCCTCGCCTGAATATATGGATTCTTATCTTTCAATAATGCATGAACGGGTTCCATAACCGCTTCTCCCTGTTGCTTCAGTTGCAGAAACCCCAGGTGGCGCACATTAATAGCGGGATTGCGGAGTGCCGCTATTTGTCCTGCTGTTGTAGTAAGATCAATTTTGGGAGAACGCAGGGTTTTATTTTTAGGTGTGATGCGGTAAATCCTGCCGAAACCTTTCTTATCCTGCATCTGGTGCCCCCCCACAACCGGGTCGTACCAGTCGGCTATATAAATGGCGCCATCTGTGCCTACAGCCACGTCGCTGGGACGAAACCATTTTTCTTTATGCACATTGGCGGCACTATCGTTCCAAACATATAAAGCGTTATCCTCGCTCAAAGAGGTGATAAAGTTTTTTCTTTCGCCGGGTACCATCCCCGATTTTTCCTTATGCGGATAATAACCGAAGATCACATTTCTCCCGGCATCGGCACTTAATAGCAGTCCGCGATATTTTTCTCCCAGCGCATCGCCTTCATTTAATACCACGCCTGTAGGCGCTCCCGCTCCGCTCCTGTCGCCCACCGGCATTACGCCGGGATCTTCCTGGTGCCAGTGCGCGGTAAATATCTCCTGGTCGGGCCGCTGGTCGGCCTGCCATGTTCTGGTACCATCCGTGCTGAAATAGCCCGCATTCCCTCCTTCCGGCAACCACGATACACGGCAGGCTGCTACTTCATCATCGTTATCGTTCTGCCAGAAATTGCCATATGAATCGGCGGTGAGCTCATACGCGTTCCTGAAATTATGTCCCATTACTTTTAACCCCGTGCCATCCGGGTGAATCCGCAGGGCCAATCCCCCAACCCATACTTTCCCGTCATCACTTTTTAAATTGCCTTCATTTTTGGTATTATAGGGGGTGCCACCGGTATATATACTGCCCGATCGCAGGTTCCATCCGCTCTTATCGGTTACGGTATGCGGGCCCGCATTGCCTGTATTGAAATACCAGTTGCCATCGGCGCCGGCCAATACCGCATGCAGCGAATGATCGTGATCCTTTCCGCCAAAACCTGTAAGAAAAATTTCTTTTTTATCGGGCTTGTCATCGCCATCTTCATCCGTATAGATAATAATGCCGGGGGCGCAGGAAACGATCACTTTGTTTCCAATAACGGCTATGCCTAATGGCGATACGAGGCTGGTATCCTGCACAAATAATGTTGACGAATCGGCAACCCCATCGTTATCCGTATCTTCCAGTATCATTACCCTGTCGCCTTTAGAGTGATGAAAGAACGCTGTGGAATCGTTATTGAAATTGCGGTAGTTCACCGCTTCGGTTACCCACACCCTCCCGCGGGCGTCTATATCTATATTGGTGGGATTATAGAACAGCGGTGTTTCAGCCCATAGTGTAGCTTCCAGGTCGTTGGGAAGATAAAAGGGCAGATCCGTTTTAGCTTTGGGGTTTGATGGCTGGCAGGCCGCAAGAAAAAGAATAGAAAAAGAAATGCCTGCAAAAGCGCCTGTTAGTTTCATCCGTATATTTTTACGTATTATTTTATTGTGTTCGCGAATGCTTCGCATTTCCCTCCTGCTTTGCGGGATGAAAAAATTACGCGGTGTTTCATTTGTTAAACAACTTGCGCAGGTAGGCAAGGTTGTGACGGTAACTTTCAACAGTTTCTCCACCTTCCGGAATAGCCCCTTCTATCTGCATCCAGCCATTGCCTCTATATCCTGTTTGGTAAATGGCTTCGCTTACGCCTTTCCAGTTTACGGTACCCTTATCTAATAAGAAACCATTTTCTTTCATATGTAGTTCGCATACCTCATCTTTTCCCAGCTTTTTAAATTCGGCAATAGGGTCGTGACCCGCATCGACGGTATTACGGAAATCGAAATATACTTTAAGGTTTTTGGATCCTACTTTGTCAATGATCTCCATGTGTTCCTTAGCATCAAGGTAAGATTCGATGCCAAGTATAATCCCTTTAGCTTCCGCATAAGGCATTAGGGCCTGTAAATGCTTTACAGCGGCTGCTTTCCGGGCATTGTCATTGCGCAGGTCGCTGGCATTAAAAAAAGCCAGCAGCAATACCTTTACTTTTAGATTTTTAGCCGCATCAATGGAACCCTTTACCCATTCCTGCACCCGCTCATCGGAGTGAAACGGCACCCGGTTATATATGCCCATCGCCAGGCTCGAAATGGCAATTCCTGTTTGAGCCGAAGTTTTAAGATAAGCGTCCTGGATTTCTTTTTGCCTGATGTGCAGGTTGTTTTCCACGCTGCCCATATCTACCATAATACCATCCACACCAATAGCTTTTGCTACTTCAAAAGCACCGATATTGCTTCCTTTTCCTATAGACCAGTCGCAGGCGCCGATTTTGAAACGGCCTGCACGCTGCTCTGCCATCAGCTCTTTAAACACACCGGCCTGCAGCAATGAAGAAAGTACCAAAGATTTTTTGATGAGCGATCGTCTTGTTATCATACCGGTTTTTTGGAAAACTAAATATATCAATTTTTTAGGGGTTTTGTAAACTTGCATAAATTTAGATAATGGCTACTGAAATAAAATGTCCGAATTGCGGTCATCCTTTCCCGATGGAAGATGCGGTTTCTGAAGATTATAAAAGGGAATTGCGTGAAAAGATGACCAGATATATAAAGCAAAAAGACGAAGAACTGCAAAAAAAGCAGGAAGAGTTTTTGCGCCGGGAACAAACCATGCTGCAGCAGGCACAGCAAAAAGAACTGGAATACGCGAATAAACTGGCCGATGAAAAAGCAAAGCTGCAGAAATCGCTGGAAGAGAACATACGGAAAAGTATAAGCGCAGATTTTGAAAACCAGGTGAGCCTGCTGCAACAGACCAACAAGGATAATGAAATAAAACTGCAGGAAGCCCGCAGTAAACAATTAGAGTACCTCAAAAAAGAACAGGAGCTGCAAAACAGGGAGCAGGAGATGGAGATACAGATCCAGCAAACCCTGTTAAAGGAACGGCAAAAAATAGGGGAAGAGATCAGGAAGCTGGAAGAGCAGAGAACAAGCGCGAAAGAAACCGAATACCAGTTGAGGATGAAGGAGATGGAAAAGCAGTTGGAAGACCAGAAAAAGCTGGTGGATGAAATGAAACGCAAAGCGGAACAGGGCTCCATGCAAATGCAGGGCGAGGTACAGGAACTGTTGCTGGAAAACCTGCTGAGAGGCAGCTTTCCGTTTGACGTAATTACGGAAGTAAGTAAGGGCGCGCGGGGTGCTGATTGCATTCAAACCATACGCAACCAGTTTGGACAGGAATGCGGTAAGATCATTTATGAAAGCAAAAGAGCGCAGCACTTTGCCAATGACTGGATTGAAAAGCTGAAAGCGGAAATGCGAACACAGGGCGCCGACGTAGCCGTTATCGTTACCCAGGCTATGCCAAAGGATATGAACCAGTTCGGGGAAAAAAACGGGGTATGGATCTGCAGCTTTGCCGAAGTGAGGGCTCTGGCTCATATTTTGCGGGACAGTATCATTAAGATATATAACGCTTCGCGGTCGCAGGAAAATAAAGGCGATAAAATGCATTTGCTGTACGATTATTTAACCGGACAGGAATTCGCCGAACAATGGAAAGCCATAAGGGAAGGATTTTTGTCTATGCGGTTGTCCATTCAAAAAGAAAGGGATGCCATGGAGAAATTATGGAAAGCACGGGAGAAGCACTTGGAAAAGGTATTGTTAAATGCCGCACATATACGCGGCTCTATTGAAGGTATAGCCGGACAGGACTCCATTGACCTCAATTTGCTGGAAGATGATGATAAGGATAATTTATTGGGGGGGTAAGACGTTATATATTGTCCCCAAGCAAATGGAATGATTACCTGGATAGTAATAATCATATTAGTTATTGCAGTAATCTGGCGGCTAACACGGTCTGCCAGGCATACCCTTACCGATTCAACCGATCAGCAGGGGCACGATAAAGTTGCACAGGACGAAGCGCATATTAAATGCCCTTTGGTATATAATGGCAATGATCTGGAGTTTCCCGATGAGGTATTGCACACGGTGCTTACTAAGCATTTTTCCTATTATAACCGCCTGCTTGATGTTGACCGTGAAAAATTCATCAGCCGGCTTAAAAAATTCATTGATACCAAAGTATTTATCATCCACGATAAAAAAGGATACCGTGAGATGCCTATCCTGATCAGCGCGGCTGCCATTCAGCTCACTTTTGGCTTAAGAAAATACCTGCTGTCGCACTTCAATATCATACAGATCTTCCCGGAGGCTTTTGTTGGACTGGAACCTTTCCGGATACTGATTGGCAATGTAACGGGCAACACCATTAATATTGCCTGGAAACAGTTCCTGGAAGGATATAAGAATAAATATGACCTGCAGAATGTTGGACTGCATGAAATGGCGCATGCGCTGTATTACCAGAACTTTGAAACAGCAATAAGCATTGATAAGGATTTTAAAGATTCATTCCGCGAGTTCAATTCTATTGGCGATAAAATATACCATGTAGAAAAGATCCTTACGATCGGCTTATATTCCGAATACGCGATCAAAGATTTCCAGGAGTTCTGGGCAGAAAGCATTGAGATCTATTTTAAAAGTCCTGATCGTTTGCAACTGCATTACCCTGAACTGTATAAAGTGCTGTGCGACCTGCTCAACCAGGACCCGTTGAATTATCCCAATCATTTATTTGAAAAGGTATAGGGTTAAACTTCCCTCCTTCTTCGACCCCTTCGGGGTCGTAATGCATTTCTGTTACTGAAGTTATAAACCTAAGACCCCTTCAGGGTCGAACACAAATTCCTGCAGTCAATTTCTACTGATCGGTTTTCCTTATCCCAAAGGGATGCAAGGTTTATAATACATACAGACAGAAAAGCTGCGACCTCAAAGGGGTCGAACTCGCCAGGGATGGTTCGCAATAGGCACAAGCATTTGCGACCTTGCAGATGTTGCTTATACCTTCGGCCCCCTTGGGGTCGTAATGCATTTCCATTATTGAAGTTATAAACCTTAAGACCCTTTCAGGGTTAAATACAAATTTCTGCGGCCAATTTCTTCGGATGGGTTTTTCTCATCCCAAAGGGATCCAAGGTTTATAATATATATAGACAAAGAAGTTGCGACCCCAGCGGGGTCGAACAATCCATTCCCATTATTTGGTTATAAACCTAAGACCCTTTCAGGGGCAAATACAAATTCCGGTAGCCAATTTCTTCGGATGGGTTTTCCTCACCCTAAAGGGTACAAGATTTATAATATATACAGAAAGAGAAACTGCGACCCCAACGGGGTCGAACAATTCAGTGGAATGATACATGCATTTCAATTCAACCAGTCAAACAAATACTGCTCTTCGTGCGGTATTTCAAATTTCTTCAGGAATGCGATGTATTCTTCTTTAAACGTTTTCTTCCGGTGGTGCTCTTTCTGATTCATAATATACCGGATAACATTATTAAGATGCGAATGACTGTATGAAAAAGCCCCAAAGCCTCCCTGCCAGTTGAATTTGGATTTTGTAAATCCATTGTCATTAATAAATTCATTGGTGGACTTTTTTACTTCCCTTACCAGGTCAGATAAACAACAGGTGGGTTTCATACCCATAAAAATATGAATATGATCAGGCATACCATTAATGGCCAGTAATTTCTGGCCCTTATTACGAATGATACCCGTGGTGTACTCGTATAATCGTTCTTCCCACAAAGGTTGTATTAATGCCTGCCGGTGTTTTACAGCAAATACAACCTGGATATACATTTGCGAAAATGTTCCTGCCATATAGTGTGTTTTAGGTTAACAATTACACTAAGGTAAAAAATATGAAGTAATTGATCACTCCTGTTCTTTCAGCGCAAAAGCAAGATAGGCGTCTCCTGAAGGTGTGCCCACCTTACCACCGCCGCCGGCGGCAATAACAATATACTGCCTGTTATCAATCATATAAGTAGCAGGAGTAGCATAGCCCCCCGCAGGCAATTGATATTCCCATAAAAGCCTGCCATTTTTTTTGTCAAAAATCCTCAGCTTCTCATCGCGTGTGGCGCCGATTATTACAATCCCCCCGGCTGTAACCAATGCGCCGCCGAGGTTTTGTGTGCCGGTAGCCGGAATATTTTTTGCTGTTAGCTCGGGGTATTCTCCCAAAGGAACCTGCCACGCTATTTCTCCCTTATTTAAATCAATGGCATTTAATGTGCCCCATGGAGGCTTCACCCCGGGATAGCCATCCTGATCCTTTAATTCGTTCCATCCATCGTGTACATAACGCACATGCGTAGATGCAGCCGCCTGCTGTTCTCCAACCTCTGCATTGTCGCGAAGTAAAAACGCTATCAAATCGGTCTTATCTTCTTCTGTTAAATTAGGATATGCGGGCATCTGCCCTCTGCCACTTTGCAGCAGCCCGGATATTTCTGCAAATGAATATTTTTTAGAAAGCCCCAGTAACGCAGGATATACATGGGTACCCTTTCTGTCGGACCCGTGACACATCGTACAATTATTCAGTGTGTAGAGTTGCTGACCCTTTGATTCGTCATTGCCATCCATGATAACCGGTTTCATTTTAATCAGCATCGGGATTTCGTTGGCATTTACATACAACATCCCTGTTTCGGGATCAAAAGAAGCCCCACCCCATTCTGCTCCGCCCCGCGTTCCGGGAAACTGCACTACGCCAGCGGTATCAGGTGGTGTAAACACAGGTCCTGTTTTAGCATTTCCTATTTTATTTTTTATGTACCTGTAGGAAGAATCGGAAAAATCAAGCATACCGGCATCAGGAAAATTTTGCCTTACAAACGGAGGAGGTTTTACCGGGAATGGCTGCGTAGCCGAAGTTTGCTCTCCGATGAGTGTAGATTGCGGAACCGGCCGTTCCTGAATGGGATATACCGGTTCGCCTGTATTTCTGTTGAACAGGAACACCATACCCATTTTGGTTGTTTGCGCAACAGCCGGTATCGTTTTACCATCCCTTTCTACGGTTACCAACGTAGGCGGAGCCGGCAAATCATAATCCCATAAATCGTGATGCACTAATTGATAATGCCATATTCTTTTTCCTGTAAGCGCGTTTAAAGCCACCAGGCAATTTCCGAACAGGTTATTGCCTTTGCGGTTACCACCGTAAAAATCAAATGCCGGTGAACCCAATGGCAAAAATACCGTTCCGGTTGCTTCATCCAGACTTAACCCTGCCCAGGCATTTACACCGCCGGCCTCTTTCCAGGCATCTTCCTGCCATGTATCATAACCAAATTCCCCGGGTTGTGGTATGGTATGAAAAGTCCATACCGTTTTGCCTGTAATAATATCGTACCCTCTCACGAAGCCCGGTGCAGCATCATATCCTTCTCCCAGCGCTGTTCCCATAACCAGCACATTTTTATAAATTATTCCGGGAGAGGTAGACCATACCGCCAGCTTTGAGGGATCTCTGCCCAAACCTTTGCGAAGATCAATTTTTCCCTCATCTCCAAAAGAGGATACAAGCTTCCCTGTTTCTGCATTAACCGCATATAAATAGGGTCCGGCAGAAAAGAAAATTCTTTTTTCCGAATCATTTTCCCAGTAAGTAACGCCACGGTTTACACCGGTAGCTTCCTCATTTACAAAAGGATCAAACCGCCATATTTCTTTTCCTTTCCGGGCATCGAGCGCTATAAGCTTTAGCTGTGGAGAGGTAGCATACATTACCGTATCTATAATAACCGGGTTACATTGAATTGCCGAACGGTTACCTTCTCTTGCATCGCCGGATTGATAGATCCAGGCTACTTCAAGCTGATCGAGATTGGTACTGTTTATTTGTGTAAGCGGGGAGTATCCGCTGCTGGCATTATCCCCACGGTAAACCGGCCAGGGAATATTGCTTACCTGGTTGCAGGAAATGAACAGAAGCATTATAAAAGAACAAAAAATTATTGAGGGTGTCCGGGTGTAATGCATTTCTTAATGAAAATTTTGCTTTGCTGATGTACAATTATTTTTTAAGTATTTTCAGGGCATTCCCTTTATAGATTTTTTTCAATGCGGCATCACTTAAATTAAATCCCTGTAACGGCCAATGGTACTCAAACAGATCTGTAGCATAAAAATGCTCATCATTGGTTTGCAGTATGCGGAAAGTTGTTTCATACATAAAATTGCCGGGATGATAATCGGTTCCATATACCAGCTTATCCTGATACTTTTCAAAAAAGGCTGATGCAAAACGGGGAATAGGTGCTATCTCTCCAAAACGGGCAGCTACATCGGCATACAGGTTATCATATTTTGAAAGCAGGTTACCCAGCAGGGTCAGATCATATTCGCAATTGGCAAGATGGCATGCTACAAAAGTGGTACGGGGATTTGCTTTTACCACATTTTCCAATGCCTTTATCATTTCTCCGTGTCCCCTGAACCCTGGTTTGGAAGGATCCATTTTCCAGCTATAAGCATTCATCAACCCATCATTGGTGGAGTCCATCGGTTCATACATCCACATCGGTTCGGCTACATGAATGCTTACCGGAATTTTTAGTTCCCCGCATTTCTCATACAAAGGCTGCAACCTTTTATCATCCACATGCATGCCGTAACCGGGTACCGGGTTTGAAAACACTTCTCCCAAACCTTTATCGCCTAATTCTCCAACGCCCCTGGCGCCTGCTTTAACGCAACGTTCCAGCTCCTTTACGGCTTTCTCCCCCCATCCGGGTTCCTGGTATCCGGTGTAGTCAAACCCACACCATAGCTCAAACCTGTTTAAATAGGGAGCATATACATTGTAAATGGAATCAAACTGGGCGCCGGTAGATTCTGTGAGCAGCACTACTTTTTCTATCCCGAACTTATCCATTAATCTTAACCATTCTTTAATATCCTTTACTTCTTTTGAATACCAGCTATGGGCGTGCATATCAATAACCGGGAACTTTGCTTTATCAATTGCAGTAACCGGGATTTTATAAATGGATTGGGGGCGATAATGCTTCAAAAGAAGGCTATCAGGGTTTTGTGCCGGGCAGAACTGGGCTATAGCTCCAATTAATATACAGAGCAGTATTTTTTTTAACAGCATAGATGATATTGTTTTTAGTTCAAATAAAATCAGGTTGATCAATTGTCGTGTATTTTTCTTTCCAGCTCGCATGATATCTGAGACATGGCTTTGGATATAAGGTTATAAATAGCATTGGTGCTGATATACATTTTAGCCGCAATTTCGGGGTAGCTGAGATTGGCATAAAATTTAAGCAGAACAGCTTCCTGCTGCCGCCTGGTCAGCACTTTTATTGCCCTGTGAATGTGCTTTTTCTTTTCAGCATGATACTGCTCCATGATCATCTTTTTTTCTATGCTCTGCACTTCCGTATCATGCAGATCTGCTATCTCATATGGCACATTCGTTCTTTTACGCTTTACCTGGCGGATAATTTTTCGCTGAACCGAACAAAGAAGATATGCTTTTACCGAACGGGGAACACCCAGGTTAGCTTTATTGTTCCATATTTCAATAAAGAGGTCGTGCACACAATCTTCAATCAGTGTTTTATCGGGGTATAATTTCAGGCTGTTCGTTATCATTATACCAAAATACCGGTGGTATAAGCCTGCAAAAGCTTCACGGCTTCCTTTTTTGAAATTATGCCACAACGCTTCGTCACAATATGCCCGGGATGTTGAAGCAGGATATGTTAGTTGCATGTTTTGTGTTTGAATTATTATACAAATACCTGTTAAAAGCCTTGTTACAGGTCAAGCTCCATATACACATCAGCCCTTTTGTATTTTGTTCTGTCTGCAGGTTTATGAATAAAACCGTATTGCCGGTAAATAGCGAGGGCTGTTTTAAGGCTATGCTCCGAATACAATACGATTTTTTTTGCGTTCATTTCCCGGGCAGCATCAATTGCCGCTTCGCATAACCGCCGGCCAATTCCCAGGCCCCGGAATGACTCATCTACTGCCATCTTTATCATTTCTACCGCTTCATTTCCTGCATGCTTTAAAGCAACAGTTCCTGCGATCGTGCCATTATAAGATGCAAACAAAATTTTACCGCCTTCTTTCAAAATGGCTTCTTCCGGATTACCCAGCAGGTATTCATCCACGGGTTCTATGGTAAAGTATTTTTCCAGCCAGGCTTTGTTCAATTTTTCAAAGTATGGCTGATATCCGGGCTGATAGGGCAAAATAGTAATCATCGTTCTTCCTGTTTATATTGCGCTTACTTCCTTCCGGGATGTACCCACACTCCGTTCAGCATTACCTTTTCTATATTCCGCATTGTGCTTATATCCTGCAACGGGTTTCCTTTAATTAAAATAAGATCAGCAATCTTTCCTTTTTCAATACTTCCCAGCCGGTCATCCACCCGGAAGTAACGGGCGTTTTGCATAGTTGATGCCACAATTACATCTGAGGGATCAACGCCGCTTTCTACCCATAGCTCCATCTCCCTTTGGTAAGCCCATCCCTCTTCCGCATACGGGATCATTGAATGCGACCCCAGCACCATGCGTACGCCCAGCTTCTGCAACCGGGCTGTTAAGACTTTCATATTAGTAAAGCCGGAAAGCTTAGCGGTGTCATGATCATTTTTCTCCGGCCGGTACTCAAACGGCCCCAATGTAGGGGTAACAAAAGTGCCTTTCTTCATAAGAAATTTAGCCAGGCTGTCCACCTTGTTTCCCTGCATATCTATTTTTGCCCAAAGCTCATAGCGTCCGTGTTTCCTGAAATCATTACCTGATAAAACGGATTGGCGATATTTTTCCGCTTCTCTCCGCGGAATCAATGTCAGTCCAAATGAAGTAATATGTTCCACCCCATCCAGCCCGGCTTCAATAGCCTCCATGGCTTCGGTAATCTCCAGGTGTGCCGTAACCGGAATTCCTTTCTCCCGGGCGGTATTACAAACAATACGGATAAGATCCGGCGGCATCCTGAAATACACTTTAATGGCTGCTGCACCTTCCTGAATTTGTTTGTTTACAGCATATACCGCTTCTATTGAATCCCGTACTATATACGCGTCATATGGATACGCCGGTGGAGGCATGTCTAAGTGCGGCCCGCACAAAAACAACCGGGGAGCAGCTTTCCCCGGCTTTCTTTCATTTTCATAAGCTTCAATCCATGCACCCGGATCCCGTACCGAAGTAACGCCGTGCTGCAAAAAAAGTGCAGGCAGCCCCTTTATCCGGTCCAGGTGAAAATGGGCATCCATCAGGCCGGGCATCAATGTTAAACCAGACGCATCAACCCGCTCAGCATCTTTTGGTATGGTAACAGCATCTATGATGCCCACGGCTTCTATAATATTACCCCTGATCAATACACAACCATTGGAGAGTGGTGGTCCGCCATTGCCGTCTATAACAGTAGCTCCCGTTATAGCAATTGTACTTTTCCCAACTGCAATTTCTTTAGCGTTTACTTCTGTTACGGATTGGCGTTGTGGTACATTACTATCCTGAGAAACGCCATTGCAGGAAAGCAATACCAGAACAAAAGCATAATAAGCAAATGTTTGCCGGATAAACATGTTGGATCTGCAATAATTATTGATGATGTAATATAAAGAGGCTGTCTCAAAAGAGCCGGTATAGAAGATATGCCACTAAGACACAAAGTTCTGATCTTCAGGTTTTATTTTCTTCGTGCCCCTGCCTACCGGCAGGCAGGTTAGTGGCTTCGTGGCAAAATATTACTTTTTAGACAACCCCTTATGCATTTACGTTAAGTACCCTTCAAAATCCATTTTTTATTCATACCCTGGATTCTGACCAATGGCTTTGGCATCTAAAGCAGGTATAGGCAACAGGTAGTCGTTATCATCATAACCCTGTGCATTGTCGGGCAAATTCACTTCCTGCAAAAGCCGTTTTCTCAACACATCAAAATACCTGTCGTTTTCAAAGCACAGCTCAAAGCTTCTCTCATCAATAACCTTTTTATCAAATGCTGCTGCCGACATAGCCATGCCGGCTCTTTCTTCCGTTCCTGTTCCGGCATTAGCCCTGTCAATGATCTGGTTCAGGCGGTCAACAGCCTTTTGGGTAGGCCCCCCGTTAGCCATGTTTGCCGCTTCTGCATACAGGAGCAATATATCGGCAAACCTTAATATCTTTATTTCAATACCGGCATCTCCGCCACTCACCTGTTGCTCATAGGTAAGATTGGGCATGTTGTATTTACCAACGTACGGCACTCCGTCTGCAGATGCCGACCAGTTAATAACAGGAGCAGACGGGTCATATATATTAGAGGTAAAATCAAGCAGCAAATAACTATGTTTGCGCGGCTGCTCCGGGAAGATATCGGTTGCCCATAATATTTTAACCGGCCCGCCGCTCCATCCGTCCATTTCAGAGGGCGCCCACACATTGCCCGGCATATATGGTGCGTCTGACGACTCGTAAAAAGCAAACATAATTTCCATATTCCTGTTATTGGATGTTTTAAAAACATCTTCAAAATTATCCAGCAGGCCATATGGGCTATTTTCAATCACATCATCAGCTATATCCCTGGCCTGAGCGTAATATTCTGTTTTATTCAGCGGCGCTGTAGCCATTGTTATATACACTTTTGCCAAAAGCCCTTTTGCCACCCATTTATCAGGCTTGCCGGGCACCCCCCCGTCATAATCCCCGAGATGATCAACCGCATATTGCAGATCCGATATAATCAATCCATATACATCTGCAATCTCCAAACGCGACTCAGGTGTTAATGGTGTTGTTACAGGGTCGGGGGTATCTTCTGTTATATAAGGTATTTTGCCGTACAGCCTTACCAGGGTAAAGTAATTGAATGCCCTTAAAAATCTTCCCTGGGCAACCGTGTTGGCAATTGTTTCTTCCGCATTGCCTTCCAGGCTTCCCGCTTTAACAGCTTTTAATACTTCGTTGATATTGCCGATGGCCTTGTAATGCCATATCCAGAAATCATTAAAAGAGCTAACGCCGAAATCAAGGCTTGCGTCATCATACTGCCCGTCGGGCAAAGTAACCGGGTTTTGATATCCTCCCCAGGTTACCCACAATGCGTTCATAGCGCCGGTGTATGCCGCTTCGCACTGGGATACAGACCTGTAAAAATTGGATGGAGTGGAAATGGACTCGGGAGATTCGTCTAACTTTTGACACGACATGCTTCCCACAACGGGAATGAGCATGAGCAGATAACCCGCTAATTTTATATTGAGATTTTTCATTTTTACTATTTTAATTAATACCAATGGTTAATGCCTGCAATTAAAAAGACAGGTTGATCCCGAAGATGAAGGTTTTTGAAGTGGGATAATTGCTCAGATCAATACCCAACCCTCCGGCGCCTCCTGCATTGAAAGAACTGACTTCCGGGTCGTAACCTGTGTATTTGGTAATAGTAAACAGATTTACAGCGGTAACATAAGCGGATAACCTGTTTATACGAATGCGCCTTAGTAAAGTATAAGGAAAGTTATACGTTAATGTTACGTTCTTCATACGGATATAAGACCCATCTTCTACCCATCTGCTGGAACGTTGATCCACACCAATGCCGGATGTTTGATTAGGGCCCAGATCAAGAAGATTCCTTTCCATAGAGCTTAAAAAAACCGGAACATCCGTGTTTTGATTATCAGCAGTCCAGCGGTTATTTAAATTAGTGCTTAGTCCAACAGCAGGATTTTCGGTTTTTATTCTTACGGCATTAAAAATATCGTTGCCATAGCTCCCCTGTATCAGGAAGGTTAAATCAAAATCTTTATAGGTGATGTTGTTATTCCAGCCATATATAAATTTGGGACTTGCATTTCCAATAACTTCATTTCCGTCTGCGGCCCTTGTAATTCTGCCATCACTATTCACATCTTTCCATTTTGCTTCACCAGGGGCCTGTCCCATATCCTTAGCCGCTTCTCTTTCCGCTTCGCTCCAGGTACCGAGATTCACATAACCTCTCATTTGATCTACCGGCTGGCCTACCTGCAGGTATTTTACTGAAAACCCGCTGCCATAGATCTGGTAACCACCGCCGGTGTTGGTTCTTATGGCCAGCGGCTGGTCGTCCAGCAGCGCCAGTACTTTGCTCCTGTTAAAAGAAATATTGAATCCTGTATTCCATTTAAAATCAGTTCCTGAAATGGGTCTGCCGCCAACAGCTATTTCCAGGCCTTTATTTTGAATAGATCCCACATTGGCAAGCATTGTAGAAAAGCCGGTATAGGCTTCAATTTGCTTGTTGAGCAGCAGGTCTTTGGTAACTTTTTTATAGATGTCGGCAGTTAAAGTTAGCCTGTCTTCAAAAAAGCCTGCATCTATTCCAAAATTGGTTTGGGTAGTGGTTTCCCATTTTAAATCGGGGTTAGCCGGGCGGCCTAAAGCAAAGCCTATGTTGGCAACGCCATTGCCATCGTAAGGATAGTTGTAGCCCGACATTACTGTTGCCAGCGACTGGTAAGGACCAATTGCCTGGTTACCTGTTTTACCCCAGCTGGCCCGCAATTTCAACTCAGAAAATACAGCCAGCGCTTTTATAAAATCTTCTTCGGCGGCTCTCCAGGCTACAGCGCCAGAAGGGAAATATCCCCATTTATTATTAGCTCCGAAAACAGATGACCCGTCTGCCCTGTAGCTTGCCGTAAACATATACCTGTTGGCAAGCACATAATTAATGCGTCCCAGGTAGGAGTTTAAGGTTTGTTTTGCAAGGAAAGAAGTTTTTTCGTTTATCTGCCCTGCACCCCCAAGGTCATTGATACCGGTTTCATCGCTGAAGAATCCCTGCGCGGCTATAAAAAGTTCCTTAGAACGAATATATTGCTGCTCAGCCACACCGGTTACTGTTAACTGATGCTTTCCAAAAGTTTTATTATACGTAAGTATATTGGAATTTTGAAAATACTGGTACTTGCTTTCCGTGAGGTTTCCAAGGCCGCTAACACCAAAACCGGGTTGGGTTTTTGTATTGTAAAAGTATTGCTGATCATTGCTTGTAACACTGGCGGCACCGGTAACCCTGAACGTTAGCTCTTCAAGCAGCTTAAAATCGAGAAAAGTGCTGATTTCATTAATAATATTATTTTTCTGCGACCTTGTTTCCAGGGCAGTGGCCACAGGATTCCACACATCCTGGTCTGCATACGATTTAGTGCCATCCGGCCCTCCCCTCAGCGCTTTATAGTTATAGCTGCCGTCTGCGCTATAAACCGGGGTAACAGGGTCAAACCTGCCCACCGTATTAATTACCTGTCCTAAAATATCACCAAAGCGGGTTCCCTCGCCTACCGGCGGAACATTTCCTTCATCTTTTATAACATGCAGGTTTACGCCTGCGGTAATCCAACTGTTAAATTTCAGATCCAGGTTGCTTCTTATATTATACCGCTTATATTTTGTGCCGATCACTATACCCTGCTGATCCATATAACCGCCGGAAACAAAATACCGGGTATTGTCGGAGCCCCCGCTTATAGAAAGCTGGTGATTTTGTATTAATCCTGCCCGGTAAACTTCATCCTGCCAGTCTGTTCCGCCGCTTTTATACAGGTCGTCAATTTGCTTTTCAGTGAAAGGCAAAACCGGGGTAACAGGTGCGCCGGGCGTTCCGTCTTGCATAGCAGCATAATCATTCGACTTGCGGGCATAATCTCCTGCACTCAGCAGGCTGAGCTTATGATTTAAGCGCTGACTGCCGATATTGAAACCGTAATGAAACGCCGGTCGTCCGGCAGCGCCGCGTTTGGTGGTAATAAGTATCACCCCGTTAGCACCCCTGGCGCCATAAATGGCAGTAGCAGATGCATCTTTTAACACTTCCAGCGATTCTACATCATTCGGATTGATAGTACTGATATTTACGCCCTGTATTCCATCTACCACAACCAATGCATTATTCCCCCCTGTAATAGAATTACCGCCCCTCACGCGTATCATCGCGTTTCCACCCGGAGCGCCATCTGTATTTTGCACCATCACGCCGGCCGCGCGTCCCTGCAAAGCCTGGTCAACACGCTGCGTAGGAAGCTTCGTAAGATCCCCGCCTTTTACCGAGCTTAAAGCGCCGGTAATATCAGATTTTTTCTGAACGCCATAACCTACAACTACCACATCGGTCATGCTGCTGTTATCGGCCTCCAGCATTACCGTTAATTCACCCGAAGTAACACGAACTTCTTTGCTGATGTATCCAACGGACGTGATCTGCAGTACAGCAGATTCATTTTTTACCGTAATGGAAAACCTGCCGTTCTCATTGCTGGTTACACCATTGGATGTGCCCTTTTCTATGATGCTGGCCCCGGCTAAAGGTTCTCCCCTGTCATTAATTATAATCCCGGAAACTTTAAGCTCCTGGATCTCCATGCCCGGATGATCTGTTTTATCCCTGATAATGATGGTCTTGTTATCAACCACGTAATCCAAAGGCAGGTGCTCAAATACAAGCTTCAGCACATGCTCTAAGGGCATCTCTTTTACAGATATGTCTAATAATTGTACGCTCTTCAGTGTGCGGGCATTCACCAAAAAATCAAAATCTGATTGCCTGCGTATTTCCCTGAGGATCTTCTGAATGGAAGCATTCTTTTCGCTTAATGTGATTTTTTGTGCTGAAAGAGAAGCACTTGCCTGCATACAGATTACAAACAGCAAAAAAGAAATAAGCTTCATCTGCATAATTAGTTTTGAAACCGGTAATCCTGTTTTGATGAGGCGTGCTTTATTCAGGAAACCGGTAAAACGATTTTTTCCCAAATAAGCGCATAACTTACCTCTGAAAGTATCAAATTGCATACTTTTGTTAAGTTTGGGTGATTAAATAATTGATTGCAGCAATGATCAAATTATGAATACCCGAATTCCCCGGAAGTGCTGGCATGCATTTCCGGTTCTTTTTTTGGGATATTCACCTGATAAGTTATGTTGAACTGTATATTTTCATTTGCATTTAGATTTGGTTATTAAATGAGTTGGCTTAATAGATATGTATTACCCCGTTGTCTATAGTAAACCTGATGTTCCCCGATAACTCCAGCATTCTCAGCACTTCTGAAAGATTCCGGTTGCGTGATATTTGCCCGCTTAAGTTTTCAGGTGAAATAGTATTGTCGTATACTACCTCCACATTATACCACCTGGCAATTTTGCGCATTACACTCTTGATATCTTCATCCGCAAATATGAAATCGCCGTTCTTCCAGTCAATGGCCGCCTCCACCTCCACCTGCTGCGTATTGATCCCGTCTGACCGGAGATTAAACTCCTGATGAGGCTTTAATATAACCGTTTCATTTTCCGTAATCACTTTTACCTTTCCTTCTATAAGGGTTGTTTTAATACCGGTTTCATCATCATAGGCATTTACATTAAAGCGTGTTCCCAGCACTTCAATTTGCTGTTTGCCGGTTTCAACAATAAAGGGAATCCTTTTTTTATTATACACTTTTGACGCGATCTCAAAATAGCCTTCCCCCGCCAGCTGCACTCTTCTTTCCATGTTGTCGAAAGATGCCGGGTAGGTTAAAGATGAGGCTGCATTCAGCCACACTTTTGATCCATCCGGAAGCACCACCTGGTACTGGCCGCCTTTGGGCGTTTTGATGGTATTGAATCCTTTATGTTTTTTTGTATTGTTTCCCGGGAAATACGCAACCTGGCCATCAGCAGATTTTTTTATAATGGTCCCGTCTTCTTCTGTAATATTTCCCAACTGTATTTCATTCAATGTAAGCTGCCTTCCATCAGATAATATGAGAGTTGCCCTGTTTCCCCCGGGGGCAATATCCTGACTGATACCGGCAGGTATTTTGTCCTTTTCTTTCAGAAAATAGGTGTACGCCATAAAAGCCGAAACAATAATTAGCACTGCGGCAGCGGCAATTTTCATGAAAGCATAAGCCCTTTTTGCAGGCGGCATTATTGTTTTACCGGGTACCGTTTGAAGATGGAGTTTTTCAAAAACCCTTTCTGCCACTGCCTGGTACTGCAATTCCCCTGCATGCTCCTCAAAATGACGGTAGAGCAGCGCTTCAATCAAATCTTTATGTTCCCCTAACCGGATGATATCAATAAGCGCCGCAACTTCATGCTCAGTGCAATCGTTTGCAATATATTTTTCAAACAGTGTTACGATGTGATGCTGGTTATTCAAGATAAACCCATTTACAGTAATACCGGGAAAAGGGCATTTACCTCTGCTCTGTTAATAAAAAAATAAGGAAAACTTAACCGATAAGAAAAATGAAGCAAACAATAATAGATTGATATGCGATATCTTTTGACAGGTAATAGGCTTTTATGCTTTTCGTGGCTTTTACGATATGATCGCTGATGGTAGAAATGGATATCCCCAGATTTTTACTTACATCTTCATAGCTTTTACCTTCTACTTTGCAGAGTGTATATACCAGCTTACGCTGAGGAGGAAGCTGTTGTATGGCTTCTTTCAGGATCAGCGCTGCTTCCTTTTCTTCGAGGATATAATTGCATTTGTTCAGCGACTTTGCATCGAGGTTTCTTATGTACTCCCCGATAAGACGCCGGCGGGATGTTTCATTGAAGTAATCGTATACCAGGTGTTTCGCGATAGTAAAAACGTACGACTTAAAAGATTTATCCGGGTTAATGTTTTGCCGGTGTTCCCATACGCGTTGAAAAACATCCTGCAACAATTCTTCTGCTATACTGCCTGACTTTATCACTTTCAGCATGCTGCCATATAAACGCGGACTATAAATATTGTAGATATGCTCAAATGCTTTTACATCACCCTGCTGAACTTTCAAAAGCAGCGTCCTTTCACATTCCTGGTGCATTAAGCCATTATTCACTTTGCAGCATAAATTGTTTGAATCAAAAAAGGCTCCTAACTAAAATTAAACAATATTCTGCATTGCTAAAATTTTTACGTAAAAATAAATAAAGGATCTTGCAGGAAAGCATTACAGGAAAAAGCGCATCAGCAACGCAATCGTTTTCGTTAGCACATTTTCACAAACAACATTTTAAAACCGCGAAACAATATCTTCCGCTGCCGAAGGGTCTCCGTTTGCCGGGCCAAACCATACCCCTCCTCCAAATGTTATGACAAATATTTTGTCCGGATCGCGGGGATCGGGTTCTACTCTTTTCCCCCATTTAAAATTGTATCCTTTTATTCTTTGCCAGGTATTACCTCTATCTTCCGATTTATAAGCGCTGCTGTTAAAGCCACAGGCATAATATGTTTTTACCCTGCTGTCGTAAGTAATATCGTGTATGTGCTGGTCTTTTTGCATCACCTGCTTCCAGGTAGCTCCGTCATCTTCTGAAATAAATATTCCGCCGCCTGTGTCCGGTGCAAAAGGGGATGCACCTACGCTTCCCCATGCAGACAAAATTAACCTTACAGGATTTTCTGCATCTACGGCCAGGTCTGTTGGTCCGTTCGTGCCTTCCGGCAGATCTATTTTCTTCCAGCTTTCTGCGCCATCTGTTGAAACGTACAAAGCGCCGTCTCCATCATTACCGATTCCCTTTTCACTTCTCCTGCTGACTATTAAAAACAAAGCGCCATCTGTGCTTCTTCTTATTATTCTCCATACAAACGGTTCTTTACCAGGAAGCCCTTTATTTTTTGGTTTCCATGTTTTTCCGCCATCAACAGATTTATATACGCCTTTGCCAAAAGCGCAGGCGTATAATGTTCTCACGTTCTTATTGCTTTGCGGATCTACCAGCACATGTGTAAATGCACCTTCCCCGGCTTCCGCACTTACAGGTTCCCAGGTTTTTCCCCCGTCATTGGTAATGAGAATGCCGCCTTTATATCCCGTTACGCCATTTCGCCTCCACATTTTAGGGCGGGGCAAATCGTGTGTTCCGCTCATTACCGCCCAGGCCCTGTTTTTTACTTCTGGGTCGAAGGTCAGCCAGTACGTGCTGTTGATCCAGGCACAGGGAATACCGTTATTATGGGTGGCGCTGCTCCAGCTCTGTGCGCCGTCTTTGCTTTCCATTAAACCAATATCCGTGCTGCATATAAAAAAATGAGCCGTGTCAAACGGATCCATAACGATATTATATCCGGTAGTTACCTCCAGCCCGCGGGATGCCCATCCTTCATTTGTTTTTTTTGCATAAACCTGCTGCCAGGTATCTCCTCCGTTTGTAGTACTTACCGTTCTGCCAAAATCGGTGGCATAGCAAATGTTGGGATCACCAGGGGCCACTCCTATTGAAAAAGGATTCTCTCCCCAGGATGGCCCAAATCTTTCGTTCAGCCAATCAGCAGAAAAATTTTCAGATACTTCATAGCCTTCTTTAAAAAACTTATCTTCCCACACTAATTGCCATGTTTTTCCATAATCTGTACTTTTAGCCACACCAATAGAAGTGGTATCTCCTTTTTTTAAATTGTTGTAAGAAACATACACCACTTCCGGATGTGCGGAACTGGTAGCAATGGTACGCCATTCGGGCGTGCATCCATTACACATGTCTGTAAGTGATGACTGCCTGTTCTCCCAGGTTTCCCCGCCATTATCTGTAAAAAATATACCCGAGGCATCCGGTGTATCATTAAAATAAGATGTGCCCGACACAGCATATATAATCATCTTTTGTTGTGAGCTGTTATATCCTGCTGAAAATGTAGTAAACGTTTTTACGGCTGGAGGAATTTTATTAAAGCTCCATTTGCCTGATCTTTTTACATGCAGCCCTTTTGCCGTGGCAACATACCAGGTACGGTCATTACCGGCAGACGGATCTGCAAAAATATTTTTAACCGGTTCCTCAACATCCAGCTCTTTCTGCCATTGTATGCCGCCGTCAGCAGAAGCATAAATACCGCTTTGCCCGTTTACCATAATGCCGGCATATAATTTTTTAGCATTCAAAGGATCAACTGCCAATGCCTGCACTTTGCGGGTTATGCTGTCTTTGGTAACAACTACATTCGTTGCATGATCGCCCTTTGCAATAATGGCAGATATATTTTCCTCAGCGGGATAAAATATTTTCCAGGTAACTCCCCTGTCTGCACTCTTATACAAAGCTTCAGCGTTCGCGTATACAACATTAGCATCATTGGGGTCAAATGCAAAAAAGTTTACGGGCGCTCCCAGGTTAAACATCCGCCAATGTTCCCCGCCATCGTAGGTAACATATGACCCTGTCATATCACAAGCCACAAAAGCATATTCAGGGTTAAACGGGCTTACCGCGGGATAAAACATAGCGCCGCCGCCGCCATACCCCACATATCCCCAGGCATCATTTCTCGCGTTTTCATTTTTTACCGGTGGAGTACCGGGAGATTTATAGGTTGAAGTATTGCACGCCAGCACAATTATTCCGAAAGAAAAAAACAGGAGAAAGATATTTTTGCCGCTCATACGTTTATACAATAATGTGATGAATTATTCTGTTTCGGGTTTGCCATGTAACACACTGGATCCAAAAGTGGTGAGGTAAATTTTTTCCGGATCGTGCACATCAATAACGGGCCTTTGTCCCCAATGAAAATCATATCCTTTCAGCTTTTTCCAGGTTTTGCCATAATCATCGCTCCTGTAAGCAGCGCTGTTAAACGTATTAATGTATAGCCGTCCTTTGTGGCGCGGGTCAACAGCAACATCATATACATATTGCTTTTCATCAAAAATATTTTTCCAGGTTGTTCCGCCGTCTTCCGATAAAAGAACACCTCCGGGCATAAGCAACTTTTCATTTCCCCCGGTACTCCGTGCCACATCTCCCCCTATAAGATCGCTTAAATCAATATCTGCCCAGCAGCCCAGGTATATCCTGTTGGCATTATCCGGGTCAAACGCTATTCCATTGGGAAATAATAACTCATTGCTCACTGTAAGCTTTTGCCAGCTCTCTGCATTGTCGGCAGATTTATATACAGCGCCGGAATAGAAGCTTCTTCCTCTTTTTCCATCCTTATGCTGGGGCGTAGCGCTTACTACCAGGTATAAATCACCTGTATGGGTAAGCGTTAGTTCAAATGCGCAGGTATTGGCTTCCAAACCTTTATTTTTCAGCGCCCAGCTTTTTCCTCCGTTGGTTGATTTAAAAACGCCTTTATTATACACAGCAGCGTATAAGGTTCTGCTACCGGCAGGAGATGTGGTATCCAGCACCATACAGGTTGTTGGCGAATCAAAGCCCATTCCTTCATATACCGGCGTCCAGGTCTTTCCTCCGTCATCAGATACACATACGCCTCCTTTTGCGTTTTGTTTCCACTGCGGGTTCCGTGTCATCTTGCCACGCGGATAATCGTGCATGCCCGACCAGGCAGACCATACCCTGTTTTTAACAGCCGGATCAAATACCACCCAATAGCAGGTATTCACCCATGCTGCGGGCACACCATCTGCAGATCGTATCCACGTTTTACCACCGTCATAAGAATGGTGGTATCCTATATCTGTATAGCTGATGGCTATATGGCTGCTGTCGAAAGGATCGAAATGAACGCCATATGCGGTTGTAACATCTATTCCGCGGCTAACAAACCCTTCTCCATGTTGCACACTGTATACCTGTTCCCATGTTTTTCCCCCGTCGGTTGTTTTCATGGTACGATACCAGTCTGTAACAATAGCTATATTTCCATCTGCAGGATACACGCCTACATCCATCAGCCGTATATATTCGCCACCAAATGCTTTTTGTACCCATGCATCGGAAAGATTAGCAGCATCCTGCCCGTCCTTTACCGCATACCGTCCCGAACCACCACCTCCTTTCCAGCACCATTGCCAGCGTTTTCCCCCGTCAGATGTTTTAATGGCGCCATACCAGTATAATTGAGCAGTATCCGTTTGCTGCAGGTAGCGGTTGGTTACCACATAGGCATTGCCGGCATCCTGTTCCGCACATTTTATCATGGAAAAGCTGGGCTTCACTCCCGAGCCGCTGTTGGTGATAACGGTATCGGTTACCTGAATCCAGGTAGACCCCAGATCTTCCGACATCCATATTTCACTGTAGCCAAATTCGGCATTGATTTCCAGGAGCGGGTCGTGGTGTATGGTATAAAAAACAATGCTGTCTGTATTTTTCCTGGTTCCCGCAGTGAAGGAAAAAGCATTGCGCACAGCAGCAGGAAGCGGTTGCTCACTAAAAGTACCACCTGTTTTTTCAAAAACGATTATTGCTGCCGGGGTAAAAATATAAACATCATTTTTTGCACTGCTGCTATTTGTATAAATGAAATCCACGGGAGTGTTGCAATCTTTTTTTGTCCAGGTTATTCCATTATCCCTTGAAAAGAAAAACCAGTTCGCTACAGTAAAATAAATCGTTCCTTCTTTAACCGGATCTATCCGGATGTTGTTGATATTACCGCTCTCATACAGGGATCCTGCTTTCGTTTCAACATAAAAATTGGCATGATCGCCGGTATAATATGTTTTAACCACTTCACGCTTATCCGGGAAAACCTGTGACCATGTTTTTCCACCATCTGTGGAACGGCTGAGCACCGATGATCCCGCATACACGATATTTGGATCTTTCGGATCATAGGCAAATGACGTTGCTCCATTAGGAAAATTGATCTGCCGGTAGGTTTGTCCGCCATCCTGCGTTAAATACGAACCCGTCATATCGCACCGTACCAAAAATTTATTACTGTTGGATGAAGAAAATGTAGGGATAAACGTAGCCCCGCCCCCACCCGGGCCAATAACTTCCCACTGCCGGTCTTTTTTCTCCTGTGGTTCATTATTTTGCACGGGGTTTTTACATGCTGCAACGCCTGCAATAACCAGTGCTGCCGTCAAAAGGTAAAAGCTGTTACAATTCATCGTGGATTAATGCTTTACCACTGTAGAGACAGGGATTCTGCATTTCTCATCAATTGGCAGAACAAACCCGGAAAGACAATGCTATCTGTTTTTTTCACTTCTTTCTCTGGAGATACATAGGGTACACATAGGGGTTTGGCTTTCTACTATTGTGTTCCTATGTTCCTATTGTGCCTATGTGTTCGTTTTTATTTCTTAACACATAGGAGCATAGGGCATATAGGATCACATAGTTTTCCTTCTCCTACTGTGTTCCTATGTTTTCTACTGTGCCTATGTGTTGGTTTTTATTTCTTAACGCCGAGTAGGCAAGCGGGAGTTTCACCCGCGAGCCTCTCACAGAACCGTGCTT
>ENA-UOUJ01000105-UOUJ01000105.1-activated-sludge-metagenome-genome-assembly--contig:-NODE-105-length-73500-cov-18.748424_pt1 | contig 73500 bp, 73 predicted proteins | sample MGYA00249839_ERZ747224 | MGnify/ENA primary metagenome ERZ747224 (study PRJEB28782, sample SAMN03220277) | activated sludge metagenome | biome: wastewater; feature: sewage sludge; material...
TCGGGCCTGTTGGGTGGCAATGAGGACAACTATGGGGGGTTTTTAGAGGTTCCCCTAAGCTGGATCGCAGCCCGGATTTAAAGGGGCCGGATACCCCCAGCGCCAAGCTGTTCGATGTACTGGTCTCCAAAGACCAGCGCACGGGGCGCATGACAGCGCGCTTGGGGACTTAGCAACAGCACATTTCCCGGCCCAATATCCGGCGCCGAAGCAGTCTGCGGCAGTCCAAAGAGATTCTTGGCTGGGAGATGTGTCCAACCGGAAATACGTTGGTTTCGAGTGCTTTTAGAGGCAGGACGATAGGGGCGACTTCGTAGCATGCCCATATGAGAAATTGGGCTTTTGCATTCATCGTCGCGCTGCCGGTTGTCGCATCCGCAGCGTGCTTTGATCAAGCGGCGAAGCGCTATAGCGTTCCCCCGTCGCTTTTGAAGGCGATATCGACCGTGGAGTCGGGCGGCAACGCCAACGCCCGCAACGTCAACAAGAACGGCTCCTACGACATCGGCCATATGCAAATCAACAGCAGTTGGTTGCCGACACTCGCAAAGTTCAACATTGACGAAAAGGCCTTGGGCGATGCCTGCGTCAACACCAATGTGGGCGCCTGGGTGCTGGCCCACAACATCGCCCGCTATGGGCTCTCCTGGGAAGCCGTGGGTGCCTACAACGCGGTCTCTCCGAGCAAGCGCCTTGTCTATGCGCGCAAGGTCGCTGATGCGCTGCGCAAACAAGCCAACGCACATCCGCAGGCGAGAGCGCGGCAGGAAGTTCACGCAGGCGCTGAGAGCAGCCAGTCCCAGCATTGAAGTAATACCGGTCATCACCCAACGGAGCACAGATGAAAGCCATTCTGAAAACCATTCCTGCCGCCATCCTCGTGACGTTTGGCGCGTGGCATATCACAGCCAGCGCGGGACTCATCAGCCAGGTTTGTCAGGTCAACGATGTCAACGCATGCGAGTCGTCGGGCGCGACCATCGCTCCAGCAAGCATTCTGACCATTCGAGGTTACGCCTTTGACACGGCCACGGGCGATAGGCCGGTGGACGCCAAGGGGGGCTATGTAGTCATCCGCAATGAAGATACCCTGGTCGATTACAGGCTGCCTCTGCAGGCGCTGGAAGCGCGGCCAGATGTGGTCGCGTCTTCTATCGATGGGGTGCTCAAGCCGGAAAACTATGACGTGGTGAACGCGGGTTTTGTTGCGCAGGTTTTCATGGCTTCGCTACCTGCAGGCCATTACTCCGTGCAGGAAGTCAACCTCAGGATGAAGTCGTCCAGCCAAGGGAAGCTGAATTTGACGGATGCGAGCCAGCGTGCCACGTTCAACATCAGTGGTGGTTCCAGCGCGTTGCGTCTGGTGAAGCAAGACGGCACCAGCATCCCCCTTGCCATGGGCAAGGCAAACTCAAATTCCATACCGGTCACCGGCTATCCGCCCTTGCGCAATGGCAACTTCACCATCGAGGCGGCGCTTCCGACCATTGGTGGGGAGACGAAAAAGAGCGTGGATTTCTTGTACCGACGCCCCGAAGTGACCGTGCCTGTTTCGCTACCGCTGGTCGAAGAGTTTCCGGGGATGACATCGCTGTTATCCCTGGCTAATCCGTTAACGAACAGACCGCTTGACCTGACGACCTTGCCAGCCGTGGTCGAGCAGGTGCAGGGCAATACCCTTTCCGTGGACGGCGCGGCCTTGGCGGCGGACAAACCGATTGACATCAACCGAATGGGCGGCGCCTTAGGCGTGTACCAGATCAACGTCAACGACACGGAAGAAGCCGAAGGGCAGCAAAGCACCAGGCTATGGCTGAACCTGCCCGATGCGCCCAACGTCAAGATCGTCTCCACCCGTTGGGATCCTGCCAAGAAGGTGGCCATCGACACCCCAGTGCAGAAAATCGCGGTGAAGGTCGAAGACATGGATGTCCGTGCATCGCTCACGAATCCATCTGTGGAGACTTGCCAGATTCTCAGAACCATGAAGACCGATAACATCCTCGGTCAATTCGCCGGGATGGATTGCGCCATCAAATTCACGGACATTCCAGATGGCATGAAGCACAGCCCGTATTTTGCCAACGCGTTGCGGGGGGCGGTCTCCAATGTCGGCGACAACACCATCAAGTACCGCGTGGGTGTGACGTACACCAATCCTGTGACGAAAAAAACGTCCTTCTACCCATCGAAGGCGCCGGAGTCCAGCATCAATATCACGGGTCTTGAGCCGACACCGATCGAGCTGAACTTCAAGAACGACAGGCTCATTGACGCGTTCTATACAGCCAATTCGCCCCTGTATCCCGACAAGAATTTCGCCCTGGTGGATCTGGCACAGTCGCGCTCGCTGGGAACCATGAACGTCAAGAGCGGCCATCGCGGCGTCAAGACGCGCGTGACCTACCCTGGAGACGAAATCAAGGAGGCCTACACCACGGTTTTGGATTCTGGCGTGCCGATGGCCATGAAGGCTGACACCCCCTGGGACAGCTACAAAGTCACCGTGGAATCCTGGTACGAAAAGGCGCCAGAGTACAAGACCACCAAGGTCATGGACTTCATAGGAATTCCCATTGGGCCGGTGGCAGACCTGGAAAAAGAATTCCTGTCGCACGACAAGGCTGACACCATCATTCACGGCAGGCTGGGCATCGCCAAAGGTCAGAACCTGGTCTTTGATCCCGCTGCCATGGGCACCTGGCAGGTGGCCATCGTCAATGAAAAAACCACTCAGGTGATGTCCCAACCTGTCATGGTGGGCAGTGATGGAACCTTTGAGATCAACCTCGGCACCCTGACCGCTGGCGTTCGCTCGATCGTGGCCAAGGCACAAATGGTCAGCACCAGTGGCCAGATCGCAAACAACTCCGTGACATCGAAAGTCCGCTCTCTGGTCACCGCTGTGGGTAACTCCATTGAAGCAAGCTTGGCCGTGAAAAACAGCAGTGGCAAGGCGCCATTCGTGCAAACCATCGTGACCAACTTCAAGGATCCCAAGATGCAGTCAAGTGTCAAGACTGTGTCCTGGGAAGTCCTCGGTGCGGACGGCACCTGGAAGCCTGTGATGCGCAATGGACAGGCCGATGTGGAGCACATCGGCATCAACTACATCGCCACCGTGGAAGCGGCTGGCGAGGCACAGTACCGTGCTGTCCTGGTGAACAAGTATTCGGGGGCATCCTTCACGACCGAGCCCATCAAACTGTCGGCGTTTGATGTGCCGTCGTTTAAGGTCAAGGGGCCTGACGTGGTGCAGGCCAAGCGCCCAGTGACGTTTGAAATCGAGACCGAACAAGGTTTTGAGGCCCAGTACACCTGGAAGATCGTCACGGCCGGTGGCTACCAGGATGTGGGGCCTACCGATGGCAAAACCTTCACCTTCACCCCTATCGAAGCCAAGAGCTACTCGATCGAGGTCGTCAGCCGCCAGGCAGGCGCACCAACAGACAATGGCCAGGCGTCGGTGAAAAAAACTGCTGGCGTGCGCGCCGTCAATCCGCTGACGGCACGGGCCGCAATCACTGGCCCGACACTGCTGGAGGCAGGCAAACCGCACAACTTCAAGGCAACTATCAACGACGTGGTGTCCTCTAACGCCAACAAGGACTACGTGCTCAAGGGCTACTGGGTGCTGCCCGATGGCACGCGGGTCGATGGTACGGATCTCGTGTTCACACCACGTCCCGAGGACAAGCTGTTGAGCTTCTACACCTATGTGGATGGCTTCCCTGACGAAACGGCAGTCGCAACGTTCTCCTTCAGCACCTGGGCCTACAACTGGCCCACGAGCTGGCAGATCAAGCTGCAGCCCTTGGTGCTGGATGTGCCAGCGACTGTGAAATTCACCATCGAGACCCCCGGTTTCCGGATGGGAGATCTCAAGGGAGAGCCGCTGACCTATACTTGGTCGCTGCCTGACGGCATCAAGCAAACCTCGGGAACCGAGGCCGCTGGCACGCTGAGCATCACCAAGCATGGGAACTTCCAGATAGCGGTGCAGGTGAGCGACACACGCGGCAATGCGGTGAACATCACCTCCGATGAGTTCAGCATCTTGCCGCCTGCCACCATCGAAACCGATCTGTCCATCGTCTCCAAGTACGGTGATAACTTCTTTGCCCCAGGCAACTACTACATCGGCGTCAAGACATTGAAGCTGCCGCGTGGTGACTCATTCCTGCGCCACGAGGCCATGATCAACGGGTCGAAGGTGGGTGAGTTCACGGGCTCGGGCAACTATGTCGCCTTCAGCGAGGCGGGTAACTATGACGTGACGGTCAGAACCATCACCAAGTCCGGTGCCTATGGGGAGAAGACGCTCGCAGTGAAGGTGCAGGGAGCACCCAACCCCACCTGTGAGCTCAAACTCTCCAACACGACCAGCGGCATCCTTGTTACCCCCATTTGCATGGTGGAAGCTGGGTACATCAAGTCTTACACCTGGACATACCAACTCGATGGCCGCGAGCAAAAGAGCACATCCAAGACGTTCCTGATTTCCAAGCAGTGGCTGACCAACGGCACCATTGGTGCTGTGACCTTGGAAGTTGAGGGTGACCTCGGTGGCAAGATGGCCCAGGACGTGATCTACAAATAGACGTTCACAAACGGAGCAAAAACAGGCGCTTTTAGCGTCTGTTTTTTTTTGCGTGCCGCATAAAGTTCGTAGCACATGCAAAAGATGGGCGACAACAGAATGTTTAAGGTCAAAGCGAGAGTTGGCAGCAAGCTGTCAATTCTCATTGGTATTTCTCTACTCATAACTGGCTGCGCGCCGCAGTTCATTGACATTATTGAACCGGCCAAGAAGCAGGGTTGGGTCGAGCGCCAGGCCACGGCGACCAGTGATCAAACCGGTGTCATTCAATCCATGGAGATTGTGCGCGCGGACATGAACGATAAGGTAACCGGGCCGGATGAGCGAGTGATATGGATTTCCGGGGTGGATCTCTCAAAAAGCAAGCTCCAACGGTTTCATGAGCGTATTGGTGAGAAGAATTCCGCTTTGCAACAAGCCGTTGGCCTGAAGGGGGCTCTGGTGCAGTCGTATCAGTTCGGGATTTTTGGCGATGGTTTGAGTGCGGAAGGCAAGCTGTCGCTGAACAAATTCAAGGGGTCGTCTGCCGATCGCTATTACGTCGAGTTTCTCAACGAAGGCCCCATGTCCGAAGATGGTGTCAATGCGACCATGGCGGCGTGGAAAAAATTGCTCCCGGAACTTCAGTCCAAAGGGATTGATAAATCCAAGGTGATATTGGGTGGCGCAAAGTATGACCAGAAGGTCAATTCCATTGTTCTCGTGAAGGTCGGCCAGTGACTGAAAAACCAATACCAAACTATGTAGATGACCAGATGCAGGTGTTCTTCTGGGAAATTGACGAATTCTTTCCGTCGCTGACGATATTTATCGTGATGTTCATGTGGGATCAATTATTCGTTGGCATCGTGGCGACCGTGGTGTTTGTAAAGTTCTTCAGCCGCTTCAAGAATGCCCACATGTCCGGGGTGCTGTTCCATATGGCCTGGTGGGTCGGTCTCATGGGAATGAACAAAAAATTTGACAGCGGCGCCATGCGGGAGGCGGTCAAGTGAAACTCATATCGGCGTTGCGCAACATGAAGCAGTTGCAATCACTGACCATTGCCATGGTGTGTTCGAACATCATTTTGGCGATGGGCGTCAGCTATGCCATGGTTGCGCTTGGCAATAACCATGAGCGCGTGGTACTGGTGCCCCCCAACTTGGACAAAAAGGCGGAAATCGCATGGACATCTGCGAACCGCGAATACCTCAAGAGTTTCGGCCTTTACATGGCGACCCTGGTGGGCAACGTTCAACCGAAGTCGTCTACGGTGGTGCTGGATTCGGTTTCTGCCTTCATGGATCCGGCGATATACACGGATTTTCGCAAGCAGTTGATGGCCATCATTGAAGACCCGGTCTTCAAGGCATCTGGATCTGTGATTTCGTTTCTGCCCAGCTCCATTCAGTATGAGGTGGAAACCTCGCGGGTGTTTGTGACGGGATCCATCATTACCAGTACCGCAGGTTCTACGAAATACACGAAAAATGTGATCTACGAACTGGGGGTTCGTATTCGCGAAGGCCGTCCCTGGGTGACACATTTTACGAGCTATGAGGGCACGAATATTCATTCCGTCAACTGGTGGGCACAAAAGGCAAGCAAGGACGGCACAGCCATACCCAACTATGCCTTGCCTGATAAATGGGTCGGCAAGCGGATGGAAACATCGGTGCCATCTGATTTTTCAGTCATGAAGGTGGATGAAGATGTCAGTCCAGTAATAGTGACCGACGAGCCAAAAGAGGCCACGCAAGAGCAAATCGTTGAAAGCACAAAATAAAATGCAAAAAGCCTTTGGAATCACCTCGCTGGCAATCGCCGTGCAACTGGCCTGGCCTCTTGCTGCTTTGGCCAACGACGCCAACGAGGCATCGCCTGCGGCAGCGAGCGTCCCTCAAACAGCGCCTGCAAAGTCCGAGCCCTCAGCGCCCAATGCCGCCAATGCGCCCGAGGCTGCTGCCAAACCAGAGCAAAAGCCTGGAAGCCGTTTTGCCACAAAGGCAGGAACGGGCGGTTCCCAGGTGGTGCAAAAAGCACCTGAGGTCAAGCTGCCTCCTGGCCCACTCGGCAAAGCGCCCGAGGACATCAACAAGCTGATTGCAGAGGCGCAGAAGGCTGGTGGCCAGCCGCTGGATCCTATCCAGCGCGAAATCAACATGCCAGGGCTGAAAAAAGACGACCCGGCACTCAAGCCCTTCGTGCTGCACACGCGTAATGGTGTCAACGAGATCGTGAAGATGTCGTCGCACCTGCTGAACCGCATCGCCACGCCGTTCAAGAAGCCTGTGCTGATCGATACCACGGAATCGGCCAGCAAGATCGTTGGCAGCGACATCTACTACACCCCGAAGGGCGACCAGCCCGTGGGCCTGTATATCGCCGACTCTGCCAACACCTCGCAGACCATCAGCCTGACCATCATTCCCGACAGTCAGATTCCCGGCCAGAACCTGATCGTCAAGCTGGAGGATTTGCGCACGGTGCAAAACCTCTCATTGGCAGCCGCTACGGCCGAGGAAGCCGAAGTGGTGCAACCCAAGGCCAATGATTACACCAGCTTCGTCCGCTCGCTCATGACCCAGGCCGTGCGCGGCAAGATCCCCGGCTTCTCGCCCGTGCCTCTCGAAGGTGGCATGGCACGCATGGGCACCCTCGATGTGCAGCCAGAGCTGGTGTTGACGGGCTCCGTCGTGGACATCTATCGCTATCGAATCCGCAACTCTGGCGAGCAGCCCTTGGATCTGGTGGAGACGGCGTTTTTTCGCAAGGGGGTGAAGGCCGTGAGCTTCTTCCCCAAGTTGGCCCTGCAGCCTGGCCAGCAAAGCTACGTGTTTCTGTTGGCGGATAAGCCCAATTCTTCTGGAGAAGGAGAAGGCCAATGAGCATCGCCCAGAAATTCAACAACCTGACCCCGCCACAAAAGCGCACCACGATGGCTGTTGCTGCCATCACCCTGGTTCTGGGTGTGAGCTGGGCACTCGCATCCGTATCGGAGAAAAAGGCCAACCGCCATCCGCGTGCTGAAAAGCCCGAGGTGACCGTGGTCTCGCCGACCCGCGCTACGGGCGTCGAAGCTTTCACAGCACAAATGCAGGTCTTGCAGAGGTCGCAGGAAGAAATGAAAGGCAAGTTCGAGCGCCTGATGGCCGAGCGACAAAAGCCGCATTCGATGGACGATCTGCCCAAGGACAAGCCGGTAGAGCTGACCGACCCAGTGCCAGAACTCACGGCCCAGACCAGCGTGTTCGATGCCCCTGTGGAAAAGGGTGTCGGCCTACCGCCGCCGCCCAAGCTCGCGACCAAACCGATGGCCGAGCCGCCAGCACAACCGGTGCAAGCAGAACCCGCTCTAGCCGTTGACAGTGCCCCAGCGACGAGGACTATTCGAGTCGTCGCCGAGGACGGGGAGGTGACCAAAGAAGACAGCGAGTCAAAGCTCAATGCGTCTCAGGTTAGCGTGAAGGCCCCACAACGGCCGGAATCGGCGTTCATCCCTGCGGGCTCCATGTTCACAGGGGTGTTGCTCTCGGGCCTGGATGCACCCACGTCGTCGGTAGCTCAGAAGAACCCCACACCAGTCGTGGTGCGCGTGAAACGCGAAGCACTGCTGCCGAATCATGCCTCGATCGACATTCGGGAGTGCTTTGTCATGGCGGCTGGTTATGGGCAGCTCTCGACGGAACGTGCCTTGATGCGCGCCGAAGCTCTGACCTGCGTGCGCCACGATGGCCAAGTCATTGAGAACACCCTGGATGCCTACATCGTCGGTACGGACGGAAAGGTGGGTATTCCTGGTCGCCTGGTGTCCAAACAGGGCCAAATGATTGCCCAGAGCCTGATAGCTGGCACCTTGGGCGGCATCGGCCAGGCGCTCAATCGCTCGCGGGTGCCTGCACTGAACCTCAATCCATCATCGGGAAACACCCTGTACCAGGACGACTCGATTTCCTCGGTTACGCAATCGGGTGTCGCGGGTGGTATTGGGACTGCCACCAACATGATCGCCAAGTTCTATCTGGACATGGCGAAGGAAACCTTCCCCGTAGTGGAAGTGCCTGCAGGCGAGGTGGTGACCGTGATCGTGACGAGAGGCTCCAACTTGCCTCTCAAGGGCTCCACCAATTTGCAGCGCGTTTCTGCGCCTCAGGATCCGCAGAGCCGTGCGAATCAACAGCAGAAGACCACCTCGCCGCTGGCTGCGCTGCCTGCTGCAACGAGCCCTGCAGTTGCTGCTGCCGAGGCAGCCATCAAGGCCACAGAGCCAGGCGCCCACGGTGGAGTGAAAGCAAATTTCCAAAACGGCCTTGGCTGGTAAAGCATATGAACCACCCCATTCGCAATCGCATCCTTGTTCCCGCAGCCATGGCAGCCCTGGCGCTGCTGTCCGGTTGCTCCACGCTGAATACGGCCAACACCTCGGAGTTCTCCTGCCAGGACAAGAACTGCCCGACGCCCTTCGAGGTCTACAACGAAACCAACAACGCGCCCGCCGCGATCAAGAACGGCCGCACCCCCGCAAGCTGGGGCAAGAACGGCGGCAAGGCCCAGGAGGAAGTGCGCCTGGATCTGACACGACTGCACCCGTCTGCAACCCTGGCCGTTGCCGATGACCCCAGAGCGCAACCCCTGCGCGAGCCCAGCCAGGTCATGCGCATCTGGATTGCTCCCTGGATCGACCAGGGCGACAACCTGAACTGGTCTGGCTACGTCTACACCGAAGTGACCCCCAAGCGCTGGGCCTTCGGCGAACAAGAGATCCGCCATCAGGGCATGGCACCGCAATTCCTGGCACCGAATGTCCGCCAGTAATAACCCCGTTTCTCTCAACCACCCTCAGAAAGGTAATTTCATGAAGACTCAAATCAACACGGGCGACAAGGCCGCACGCAATGTGCATCTGGCATGCCTCCTGGCCATCGCCGCAATGGTTCCGCTGCAAGCGATGGCTGGCTCGGGTGGCGGTGAATTCACCCAGGTGTATGACCAACTCACGGGTTGGTCGAACGGTATTCTCGGCAAGGTGCTGGGCGTGGCGGCGCTGCTGGTGGGCCTGGGCGTGGGCGTGATCAAGCAGTCCGTCATCGCGGCCGTGGTCGGTATCGCCATGGCCCTGACCGCTGGTTTTGGCCCAGGCGTCATCGATGGCGTGATCTCCTCGGCCATCTCTGTCGTCACTCCCATCTAAGCTGCTATCGCCATGTCTGCACTGCTTCATTCCATCCAGCGCGCAACCCAGCGCGTCTCTCCCGACGAGTACATACCAGTCACTGCCTATGATGAGGAAACCGGTGTTTTTCTGACGGATGACGGCCATGTTGGCGTTTGCTACTGGGGCGATCCGGTCAATGGTGCAGACGATACGACCACCGAGATGCTCAAGGGGGCGCTTTCCATAGCGCTGCCCGAGGGCAGCTTTGTCCAGCTGTCGATCATCGGCATGCCCGATATCGATCAGCAACTTGGACGTTATGAGCAGCGGCGGGAACAGGGTATCGGCGTCATTGCGGATGATTCCACCCGTTTGATGCTCGATACCTATTACAAGCGTCGCGCCGCGTTTATTTCCGAGTCGCGGGACGTGTCCAATCTGCCCGCGATTGGCAACAAGATTCACGATCGCCGTGTGGTGCTCACGGTGAAGTCACCGTTCAAGGGCGTCACGCCAAGCCTCAATGACATCGACAAGCTTGCTGAGTCGGGAGCCAAGCTTGCCGAGTCCATGCAAGTTTGTGGACTTTTCCTTCGCCGCATGGATGCCAATGAGTACCTGGAATTGGCATTTCGCTTGACCCACCCCTTTGATGATCGAAAGGTGGATCGTTATCGCGACGATCAATCCCTGAAGGAGCAAGTATTTGTTCCCGGCGAAAGCCTCGAAATCTTGAAGGATGAAATCACGTTCAACAACGACACGCATGTGCAGATGCTGTCTGTCGGACGCTGGCCCAAAGAGAACGCCCTGTCTTTGATGGCATTCATGATTGGCGATCCATTGGGAGCTAACAACCAGATCAAGCTGCCGTACCACATCAACTTGACGATGCACTATCCCAACCAGTATGGGAAGACCAGTGCCATCAAGCAGAAGTCGGCCATGATCAACTACCAGGCATTCGGCCCCATGTTGCGCTTCGTCCCGAAGCTGGCCTTCAAGAAGCAGGGCATGGATGTGCTCGTGAATGCCGTGGAGCAGGGCGCTACCGTGGTGGAAGCCACGCTCACGGTGAGCGTCTACAGCAAGAGCCGTGAAGAGTGCTCGCGCCAGGTATCGAGCCTGCGCACCTACATGCAATCGTTCGATTTCGCGATGGGCGAGGAGCGATTCGTGGTGCTGCCCTCGTTCTGGAATTCCTTTCCCTTGTATCCCAGCGCGGAGAGCATCAAGAACACCTTCCGCTTCAAGACCATGGCCGTCGAGCAGGCCCTGACCTTCGCCCCCATCATGGGGGAGTGGAAGGGTACGTCGGCCTTCGCAAAACCAGGCAAGGGCTACGGCATGCTCTTGCAAAGCCGCCGTGGACAGTTGATGTCCATGGATCTCTACGACAGCCCGACCAACTACAACGGCGTGATCTTTGCATCGTCGGGCGCGGGTAAATCGTTCCTGACCCAAGCCATGATCATGGACTACATGTCCATGGGCGCCAAGGTGTGGGTGATCGACGTGGGGCGCTCCTATCTGAAGCTGGCCAAGCTGCTCAAGGGATCGTTCATTGAGTTCGGCCCGGAGTCCGGGATTTGCCTGAATCCGTTCTCCACCGTGAAGGACATCGACGAGGAAGTGGCGTTGATTCAGGCCACCATCGAGAAGATGGCGGCACCCGAAGACGGCCTGGATGACTACCGGCGTTCACGCATCGAGGAAGCCGTCAAAGCCGTCTGGGGCCGCATGGGCTCAGGATCCACCATCACGGAGGTGGCCGACTACCTCACGCACCAGGAGGACTCGCGCAGCGTGGACATGGGCAACATGCTGTACCGCTTCACGCGCTATGGCTCGGAGGGCTACTGGTTCGATGGCAAGGCCAATGTGGATCTGACCAATGACCTTGTGGTGCTTGAACTGGAAGAGCTGAAGGGCAAGAAGACGTTGCAGCAGGTGGTGCTGATGCAGCTCATCTCCAACATCCAACGGGAGATGTACCTGTCCAATGACGGCAGGCCGAAGATCCTGATCATTGACGAGGCCTGGGACTTGCTCGATGACCCCATGGTGGCGCGGTTCATGGAGCACGCCTACCGTCGTTTCCGTAAATATGGCGGCTCTGCGGTGGTGGTGACGCAATCCATTGCCGATCTCTACAAATCCGACTCCGGCCGTGCCATTGCGGGGAATAGTGCGTTCAAGCTCATTCTCAAGCAAACGGCGGAATCCATTGAGCAGGTGAAGAAGGATGGTCACCTGGCACTGGGGGACTATGGCTTCTACCTTCTGAGCACGGTTCACTCGATTCCAGGCAAATATTCCGAGGTCATGTTCTACACGGAGCAGGGCACGGGCGTTGCACGACTCGTCGTTGATCGCTTCTCGCAAGTGTTGTTCTCAACATCCGGCGCTGAACGTACGGAGGTGATCGCCGACATTGAAGCGGGCGTGGAACCTGTGCAGGCGATCGAAAACTTCATTCAGCGCCACGGCTGAGAGTCGATACGGCCTCATGGATAGAGACTACATGCACGATCGGTGGCGGGAGAACGATTCGCCTATGTCACCGACGAAGCTTGGTGAGACCCTATTTAGAGAGACCAGAACAGCCGGCATGTCAAGTAAAGATAATCACGCCATGAGAAACAATAATATCATGGTATTCAGAGTCGCCGTGCTTTTTTGGCTCATGAGCGTTGGTGCCTATCTCTACGTGGCCAATCAGCGTGCCATGGCGCTTCCTAAAAAATTTGCAAAATACATCCTGACGCCGACGGAGAGATTTCTGTTGCTTTCTGAAAAGGTCGCCAGCTGGATCGATGTTGTCATTTTCGGTGGCAGGATAGGCCAGAAGGAAATTCTAGAAGCTCAACTGATATTGTCCTGGGCTGTGGTCATATCAATCATTTGCATTGCAATTGGTTTGATGTGCTTTCAGGTGGCGGCGCGATCGCTATTTGTGGTGGTGGGGATATTGTTGTTGGCATTTGCCGCAATGCATTCCACGCCGATCGTAAGCGGAATGGAAATATTTGCCATCGCCGCAAATGCCGTACTGTTTGGCTACATATTCTCAAAAATGCACCTTGGGGCCGTTGACCTCAAATTCAAGGGTTGGGCAATACGCTAGTCAGAACCACAACTCCTACCGTCGAAACATGACAAAAACGGGCGCTTTTGGCGCCCGCTTTCTTTGATGAAAAAACTAAAGTCCATGCGTCCATAGTTTATTCCAAGGAAAGTTATGCAAGAGAGCGGCCAAGCGCCTCATGCCGTCAGCGCTGCACCTGGCGCCGTACCTGGTACGCAAGAAGCACCTGTCAGCGCGGCTGTTGCCCCCACGAGCAAGGCCAAGTCCAGCATAGGCGCGCTGTTCGCCGACTTGCTGCTGTACGCGGTCGTGTCTGCGGTGGTTTCGGTGCTGATGATCAAGTTCGCTCCACAAATACTGGGAGACGATCAGAAGGCGAATACAACAAACATCGTCGTGGTCGATGTGGAGGCTATTGCGCGTGAGCATGTGGTCGCTCTGGGCGAGAAGGTGCGAGATGGATCGATCCCTGTTGATCAAATGGCGGTGAAAACAAAAGAGTTCTCCAAAGCAATGATCGATCAGTTCCATGGCTACGCACGTCAAGGCATGATCGTTCTAAATACGAACGCTGTGGCATCTATACCTGATGATATTCAGGATTTGACCGAGACAATCCAAGCGCAACTGAAGAAGGATGGCTACATAGAAGAGCGTAAGCCCCAAAATGCCGATGGACAAAAATAGCCAGACCTGGCGAGTGGTAAGGGCCACGGGTATTGCCCTTCTTGCATTGCTCGTGATGCTTGCCCTGGTGGTGCTGGGCCTTTTGGTTTCAGGGTACAGGATTGGCTTGGATGCGCAGCGTCTCATTGGGAAACCTGCATGCATGCCGTCTTTGGTTTATCTCTGGACAAAAACCGATGGGAGTGCCCCTGAAAGGGGCGAATACATCGTGGCACGCATGCCGAAAACCAATTTTGGCATTGGAGGTCGTGAGGGCGATCGCATTGTGAAGATCGTCGCAGCCGTTCCAGGTGACAACGTTCGCATTGCGGGAACGGAGATGTGGATCAACGGCGAACACAAGGATCGCCTGTGGCTGGCCAAAAGTTTGCCTGGCAAGGGCGTAGGCGACTATGACGTCGAAATGGTGCTCGGTGAGCGGCAGTATTTCGTCATGGGCACAACACAAGAAAGTTTTGATTCTCGGTACTGGGGGCCTATCAATCGTGAAGCAATCATTGGCTCGGCTATGCCTTTGTTTTAATGCGCTGGCATGCGCAGTAGTAGTGCATGCGGCCCCAGCCGATAGGGCGCCGTGGTTGAGTCAGGACGTTGGCAATCACGAGCAGCCTGTCGATCTGGCGCCAGCGCGTAATCTAGCGGACTTCAACTTCGGACGGGCAAAGAAAGAACCGTGGATGAATGATCTGCCAGAGCAGATCAAGAAAGCCTCGCCTGTTGGTGAACAAGACACCATGGCGCAAGACTACGACATGCAGGTATTCATCTCCGCAGGAATGCCGGAGGGTGTATTGCGTCACTTGTTCGCTCAGGCAACGGAGTTTCCAAGAGGGCGTATTCGATTTGTCTTGCGCGGCTTTGTACCGCAAAAGATTGGCCCATTGATAGCCAAACTGCGTGGACTAACACCGGATCCGAGGGCTGATCAATTGGTCATTGAAGTCGATCCCAATGCCTTCAGGGCATATGGGGTGGACGCTGTGCCTGTCTACCTCGTGAAAGAGAAGACGGGGAAGGTAGACAAGTGGTTTGAAATCAAAGGCTCCCAGAGTCTGGCGGCTGCGCAAGAGAATGTGAAACGGCGCTCAAGCATCGTAATGGGCGAGCTCTACCCGATCGAGGAGCCTGACATCCTGTCAGTGATCGAAGAGCGAGCCAAGAACAATGACTGGGAACCGGTCATGGCGCGCGCCAAGGAACGGGCTGCAAGAAACCTCAAGCCTGGCTTTGATCTGCCAACCGCGACTCAGCCAGCAGTCCGGTACTTCACGCCTACATTCATCGTCCCCCATGACATTGAGTCTCCTGGTACGGATGGACGTGGCAAGGTGCTTCTGGCACGGCAAGGCCAGGTCGTCAACCTCATGGATCACACCCGCATGCAGGCGCCGGTCATTGTGTTTGACCCCTCTGACAAGCGCCAGGCGGCGATGGTCAAGGCCTGGTTGCAGCAACCCGAATATGCGAAAGCCGACTTGTTCGTGGTCGGCTTCAACCTGCAGTCAATCGACGCCAAAACCCCTGTGACGATTGAGTTGGCTAAGGAGTTCAAGCGCCCTGTATATCCGTGGATTTCAAAACTTAATGAGCGTATGGGAGTCGAGTCTGTGCCGTCCATTGTGGATCAAGAGGGTACTCAACTGCGTATACGAACCTTCATCCCAAAAAATCTATGAGCGTGAAATCAGCGTTGAAGCACCTGGCGCTTGCAACAAGCCTTATGGTGGCAGGTCTTGGTCTGGCGACAGCCGAAAACTCTGGTGCGGGCGGAAGCAGTGGTGGCAGCAATAGCAAATCGATGAACCTCCTCTGCAACAGCTACAGCCCGCTCAACACCATGTTCAAGGATGTCTGTTGGGGTGGAATATTTCCGATTCGACTTGTTGGCACTACGTTCATGGATGGCAAGTCTGGCGTCCCGAGTGACGCATCCGATAAAATCATCTGTAAATGCGGCGGCGATATTAAAAAGATGGAAATGCCGCGATTCGGATTCACCGTTGGGTTCTGGGCGCCATCGAAAATCCTCGATGTCACAAGAAAGCCCTATTGCCTGCCGTCATTAGGCGGCATCCAGTTGCCGCTTGGAAACGTTGACTTCATCAACTCAGGCGCAAACATGGGGCGAGGTGACAAGAATCAGCACTTCAGTAATTGGGCGCTGTACAGCTTCCCGATCATAACGATGCTACGCCTCTTGGATGAAGGGGCGTGCCCGCCAGATGGGTTAACAGATTTCGATCTGATTCAGGCAAGCCCTATGTATCCAAACTGGAATGACAACATAGGAAGATATACGGTATTTACAAATCCAGAAATGGCACTATTTGCCGGCGCAACGTCGATGTTCGCCCTGCCGATCGATGCTGTGGCATCGACGGCTGGAAAGCCGATCAATAGTCTATTCTGGGCAGCTGGCGCATGGGGCGCCACCTATCCTATCACGGGGTTCTCAGGCGGAGGCCCGATGACTTATGGCAATGAACCGGTAAGGAGCACGAGCCTGACGGCGTTTCGTGCTCTGTCGCTCATGCATCGTCTGGGGGTACTTTCTGAAACCATCGGAAATGGCAACCTGTGCGAAAGAAATAAGCGCTATATCATCAGAAAAGATGCCTATAGGTGGCAATTCCTGGCGCCATCCCCAGAAACTGATGGGCCAGCGCCAGGTTCTCCGCCAGCTACCAACACCACAGCACAAGTCAAAGAGGTCAATCCGCCGTCGAGACATGGCACATGCACCCATCCGACAGGAGCAAGTACCGTTGGCTGGGGGATGTGGAGGGATGTGCCAGCAACGGGCGAGGATCACTCGTACTTGCTCTTTCAATGGACTGACTGCTGCTTCGGCGTGTACAACGACTGATCCATTTTCTTGCCGCGCAAACCCGATCGCGTCAGGGCGGCCAAGCAGCGACCGCTGAATGAAACATGGCATGTATCGGCGCTTTTGTGGCGCTGTTTACATGCCAATTTTTTTAGTATTCCAAGATGGACTCAACAACACAATCGTGGCCCATGCGCGCAGTGGCCTACGTGATGCTCTTCATCGCAACCTCCGTATGGCCTGCGAGCTGGCACATGGCTTACGCACAGGCGCTGCCACAAGGTCTGGTGAACACTGGGGCCGATGCGCCGTGGACTGATGAATCCTGGACAGTCAGCCAACTAAGCGATGATGCCACGGAGCGCGCAGCGATTAACAGGCGTGCAGCGCGCCTGTTGCGTGGTGACGGGCCAGAAATGCCACTGCGCGGCCCAAAGCTGGATACCGATAGTGAGCCAGTACGACTGCCCAACTTGAGCGTCGATCCAAACGACGAGGCAAACGCGAAAAAACAGGCCGCCAAGATTAAGGCATTGTCACAGGGCGAGCTTGTCCAGGCCGCTCAGCAGGGCTCGGATGCTGGACAGTCGATTAGGAACGGGTATGGCTTCGATGCCCTGGACACGCGACGCGTGGAACCAGATCAGAATCAGACAACAAAAGGGCGCGCAAATATCAACGAAATGATCCCAGGCTTTAATAGTAAAGAAGCCGCGGAATTGCAAGGCATAGGAGCGATCGTATACAACAGCCCGGAGAAGTTGAAAGGTATTGCGGAGCAGAAAAAACGCGATCTGCGCCGAGATGGGTGCCGCAAGACGGAATTTGTCGCCAAGGAGATTCAGAACATCGACCTGGCAAAAAGCTCTCCAGATCACCGCATCCTCAAAGTTGAATTCTTTGACATTGTCAAAGAACCAATCCCAGGCACAAACCCGATTGAGTATCAATCGGTCACAAAGCCGACTGTGTATAAACGCGGCAAAGTGGATATGCTGGTTAGCACACTTGGCGGAGGTTCTACTATCTATTGGGACAAGGTTGACGAAACCTACACCATTAAATACACCTATACGCCGTTCACCGCGCCAAAAAACCGAAATTTCTTTACATACAATCACTGGTTTGCGATTGATCGAGGCGCTGGGATCGAGCGAGTATTAGATCCTGGGTTGGTCAGCTATGGATCCCCCAAAGATGGGTGGAAGCCTGTTGCCAGCTATCCGGTGCCTCTGGGTGTAACTGCAGCCTACTTAACGGCTGACTTGTATGCGGCAGATGTCTCATATTCACCCATTGTTGAAGGACAACCCTGCCCCGAAGACCCGCCGCCGACTTGTGAAGTACCGTCAGCGGATGGGGGGGTTATACGCTGGTGCCCTGGATCCTATGGATCAAGCATCGTACAAATGTACGACGATCAAGCGAACCCCAATGAAAGGGTAGTGGCAAAGCGATATGGAGATCTTGCGACCGTCAATAGCTCACGAAAAGACTACACGGCAGATCCCGGAATCCGCACGGGGGTCATTCGCGGCCTGAATGCATCCAGCAGCGCTAAGGCGCAGGAACTTGCAGGATCCTGCCGCCGTGATCCGATCTCCAGCATCACCATTGATCGAGGCAAGCCCTATGGCATCCCCGATATGCAGCTGTGCTCCGAGACACTCGTGAATCCATACCCGAATGGCTGCAAGAATATACAGCGCTCATTCGGGTTGACCTATATCGGAGAACACAATTTTCTGACGGTTCGCGCCTTCAACAAGGTCAAAGTCCCCATCATCGATCCGCAAACCCAAACCCAGGCAAAGGATGCCGATGGGAAGATGCTGTTCACCTACGCGAGAAATCCGGCGAATGTCACGGGTTCGATAAGGACGGATTTCACCATTATGGGTGGATCGGTATGTCCAGGAGGTGAAGGTTGCACGACCGAAAAGCTCCCCGATGATCCCCATGGAGGCAGTGAGGGCTATTACATGGAGTATAGCCACACGCCAATGGGCGGTGACTCCAAGACCTATGGTTTTGATAGTGTGTACGTGCAGGCCGGGGGTGTTGGCAATTTCACCAACTACGGCAAGCCCGCAGAGGCCTGGAAACCAACAGGTACTGTAAAGGGCGATGGAACGTTGCATCAGCTGCGCTTAATGGCGAAAGCATACAGCGTTTCGATTAATGCCTTTGCCGGTTGCGAAAAATACATGCAATTTGTCGCGGATGGTATTTGTCAAGGCGGCAAGCTGACATGCAAGGTAGGTGGGCCAACGCGGACAGTCGGTGATGTAACATTTGGGCCGGGACTACCCAACAGCGGTATTGTCGATCTTCTCAAAAAATGGGGAACTGACGCTTCAACGATTCACGACAATATCAACAATGGCGAGGGCAATGATCCAACGCCCAATGGCCCACCCATTGTCCTTCTCGATGACCCAATGTGCTGGGAGGCCGAGGGCGAAACATTCACCAGCTGCTCCACCATGTCTGATGGCGGGAGGCTTAAACACTATTTCAAAGACAATGGAGAGGAATGGGCGACCGATTGCAATACCACTCTCGACAAGGACAACGTTCCTCTGGAGAGTTCAAAAATATGCAAACGCACGCCAGCATACGATGGTTGCGATACGCGGTACAAGGGTGTATTTACGGGGGTTTGCTATAACCCAACAGTAGCCTATGACTGCGGGGAAACAGTACAGGGTAAAATGCCTGTCCTGGTGGAAGAGCAAGGAGATTCGTGCTCAGGTGTCATCCGCTGTATGGGGACGGAATGCCACCGCCCCAACCTCACAGGCAATCACGGTGAAGACTTTGCAAAAGCCATGTCTGGCATGGAAGCCTTGAACTTCATGATGAGTGAAATGGTGTGCGAAGAGACCGGTGAGGCCCCGAAGAACGTGGACGAAGCATGCACCCCCGTTGTGTTTGGTGGGAAGCCGTCCTGGTGCAAGATTCCGGTTGGCAACGAGGTTGGGATCACGCCCAATTGCTGCAAAGACGCCAAAAAGGCCTCAGCATCAAATCCTGGCTGGGAAAAGTATCTTCTTGCATATAACGCAATGCAGAAAATACAACGCAATGCGACGTTTCAGGAATTCATGGCGAATAGTGACGTATACAACAAAACGGCACAATACTTCGGAGAAATAGCGAAGCCATTCAAAGATGCCTATTCTGCGGCATCTGGCTGGGTTGCGGATAACATAATCACGCCATTCCAGGCGGGGTTTGACAACATGTTTGGATCTTATCTCGGCTCAGCGGGCTCAGCCGGGTCAACCGTGGCTGCCACTGGCGCAGGAGAGGTTGCCAAGCAGGGCATGATCAGCGGCGCAATCGACCAGCTCAAAACCAAGCTCATGAACAGTGCCTATGAGGTGCTGAAATTCATAGATCCGGGACTTGCTAACGCAGTATTTACGAGCGGAGGTACGGCGAGCGTCGCACTGACCGAATCGGCAAAAAAAATGCTCGCGCAATTTAATACCGTCATGATGGTTTACTCCATCGCAAAGCTGATCGGTCATATTGTCTTTGCGTGCAAGCAAGAGGAGTATGAATGGGGGCAGAATGACAATTGGCGGCTGTGTACCTATGTCGGCGATTGTTGCTCGAAAAAAGCTTTATTTGCTTGTATTGAAAAACGCAAGCTGTACTGCTGCTATAAGTCGATCGCGACACGCATCATGGCTGAACAGATTACCAAACAAAATTTGACAGGTACAAAGCCTTTTGGTTATCGGACGAACAAGAATGGCGGCTCGCTTGGGAAGTGCAACATCAACTGCGGGGGGTTCTCGCCAATGGAGCTGGCCTCGGTCGATTGGTCGCGCGTTGACTTGAGCGAATGGACGGACGCGATGGTGGAAAGCGGTATGCTAAATCCCGCAGACCCCAGGCAAAATTTCGGTGTCACCTCGGACAGTGTGCCACTCACAAATGTCATAGGAAACATTCCTGACGAGGAGGGCTTGTTTGACCAGCGCTCTGCGGCCTTCAAGACTGTCGAGGCGTGGAAACAAAATACGTCCCAGCTGGCGGGGTTCTCGGAAACGCTCCGAAACGAGAACATCGAGAACTGCTATGACGATAAGGACGACAAGAAGATGCCGTTCACATATCCCGGCTGCAAGACGGCACCCAGCACCCCGTAGAGCCGTTCCAGGCCCAGGCCAAACGTGTCGATTTAGGGCGTTTTTCATGAACGCCTGATCTTGGGTCGCACGTACTATCAAGGCGTCCTCGTGAAATTGCACGAGGACGCCTTTTCTTTTTGGATTCATAGCTGTACGGGTGACATTCTTGAGTGGTTCTGTCGTTCTTGGGTTGGTGCTGGTGATCGGTGTAATTGCACTCGTGCTTGCTGGCACGTCTTCAAAGCAGAACCAGCATTCGCGCACGAGAGGCGAACGGGGGCCTGCGGGACGGGTTGAGAAGGAAACACCCGCCAGCCGTCCGAGAGCCACAGCATTGACGCATCGGAGCGACGCCGATGAAAGTCTGCGCGAAAGCAGCCTGCTCGTCCCGCCGCCTGATGAGAAGCGTATTGAAGCCGTGCCACCGAAAAACGAACCGTTTCGCAGAAAGTAATGAATAGAACTCGATTCTCAATGGTTGCCTGCGCAGTGGCAATGGCGTTGACGGCGCTTTCCGCTCAAGCCAATGAAAACATTGACACCGTGGTGGATGTGATTCGCAAGGCGAATGGCGGCGGAATGAAGATTTCCGCATGCGCAGCGCTGGAAGTCATGAATCGGAAACCAACGACACAAGATTCCGCAAGGAAACGTGATGAGGCTATACGCTACGTCTCGCAGAAGCTCAAGAATAATGACGCGCAGATGTGGCGGGCCAGGGGCGATGCAGCGAGAAAGGGTCTCTATGGCTACCCAAAAGATGACGGGCTCGCCCTTCGATATTATGAGCGGTCAAAAGCGCCTGAGGCAGGCTTGAATGCCGCACTGATGCTATTCAACACGGTCGATATTGCCAAAAATCAGGACGCGGCTAAGCAAATCATAAATTTGCTGCACAAATCTGGCGCGTCAAAGGACGAATCCCGTGGCTTCACGGGGGCGCAGTCCCATTACATCGCTGGCGTAATATATGAGTCCGGTGCATTGGGAGCTATGGATCTCAAGAAGGCATTTGGTCATTTTCGAGTGGCAGCAAGAAATTCACATGTGCTAGGGACGTACCGCTATCTTCGTCTTCTGGTTCAATCGTTGCCAAAGCTGAATGAAACAGAGCAGCAGCACGCCATGCAGGAAATCAGGCTCATGGTCAAGCGGTGGAGCTGGCAATCTCCAGACATCATGCTGCTGCATGGCGATCTATTCGCAGGGAAATGGTTTTCGGATGATGCTGACGGATTCTTCTCGCAATACTATTGGCGGGTCGCTTCAAGGATGACCGGTTCAAAAGAAGCCACAGACTGGGACGAGGCATTGCAAGTTCGCATTCGACCGCTGCCAAAAGACAAGGAAAAGCGCCTTGAAGAATCGGTCAGCGCTGCAATGCGTAATGTTATCAATACAAATCACGTTTTGGAGTTTGTTGATCTATGCGCAGATTGATACGCGTATCCGCTAACGTGCTTGCAGTGCTGTCGGTCGCAGTCGTGGCGGGTATCACGATGTCGCCCACCTTTGCTGCGGAGAATTTCATCAATGGCAAAGAGGAAGGTTGGTTCTGGTACGAACGGGAACCAGATCCGCCGCCACCACCAGTAGTGGAGAAGCCAGAACCCAAGAAGCCTCAGGCACAAAAATCACCACCGGAGAAAAAGACAGAAGAGCCAAAGAAGACGCCTGTGTTGTCAGTGGAGTGGTTCCAGAAAGAATATCTGACGATTCTGAACGGCGCTATCGATGATCCAACAGACGAGAATGTGCGCAAGTATAGATATGCAACGCGCGTCATGTTGGACAAGGCCAGCAACTTTGCGCAAGCATTTCAGCGCGAATCACTGCTAGATCCATTGCTGGACGAGGGAAATCGCATGCCATTTGCATCGTCTTCCAGAGGCAGTTTCATGCGGCTCACAATGGACGAGCAGGTAAAGGCTACGAGGGAAATTGGCGGCAAAGCTGGCCTGTGGATTTTTCTTGATGATACCTGCGCGTTCTGCGCACTGCAATATCCGATAGTCTCACGGACGATCAAGGATCGCAGCCTGACAGCGACATACATCACGCCAGATGGCAAACGCCCATCATGGATGGACAAGAGCGATGACGTGCGCAAAGACTCTGGACAGTCCAAGAAACTCAAAATAGGCGTGCGACCGGCTATCGCCATGGTCGTGCCGCCTGAGCACATCACAGTTCTGACCCAGGGAATGCTGTCACAAGACTTGCTTGAAGAGCGACTGCTGTTCGCCGGGGATCGCGCTGGCTTACTGAGTGCGGAACTGAGTAAGAAGGCATTTCCAGAGCGCAACGGTTTGTTGACCACAAAGGATATTCAGGAAATTGGGGCTGAGATGGAATCCAATCCGAACGGCCTCACTGGTAACGTACAGAAACGTCTTGAAAAAAGGTATTGAGTATGCGAAATATGGCGAAGCGTCAACTTGCAGTTAATGCGCGGTTGGTGGGGTTAGTGGTCGCGCTATCACTGAGCACATTGACTGGGCCTGCACAAGCTGGACTCAAAGAGGCGATGAACAAGATGTTTGTTAGTGCCTCTACCGATGCCCAGGCTATACAGTCGCAGCGGCTCAATGGGATGTACGGCGGATCCATGGCGCTACGCCCAATGAGTGCTGGTATCAACATCGTGCAATTTGCTGGGCCGCGTATTGATGCTGGTTGCGGTGGCATTGACATGTTTTTTGGTTCGTTTTCCTTCATCAACGGCGCACAGTTTGAGCAGCTCATTCGTTCAATCGCCGCGAACGCTGTAGGCTATGCGGTCAAGATGGCGATCCAGAATATGTGCAATCCATGTGCTAATCTCATTGATAGCCTAGAGGCCGCAATGCGGGAATTGAATTCCATGGCAAAAAACACCTGTGCCATTGCGGGCGCGATGTTTGGCGACAAGGATTCAATGCGTAAAATTTCGGAAGCGGCTGGGCGCGTTGGTACACATCTATCCACGGCCGTTCAGGCGAGCTCGGATATTTTCAAGGCTGAAAACTGGCGCTTGTCACTGACGCCAAAGGAGCAATCTCAGGGCGGTGGCAGTGCGACCAGCGCCACTGCAAAAGAGGCAATCAAAGAGAACAATCCGCTCGACGGTAACGTTGTGTTCCGGGCCGCTAATGACGCATTGGATAATGGTGCAAACACCCTTCGGGCCTTCATGTCGAATAAGGATGTGATTCGCGTCGTCATGGGTCTGTATGGGGTGGTAATTATCAACCCGGATAGGACGGTTTCGGCACAATGCCCGAAGGACGCGCCGCCAGAGAAGTGTTCGGATGATGCGCAGAAGTATTCGCCATCTATTGCTACATGGCAGTATCTCATGGAGCCGAAGCGCTATCAGATTGACGGCGTTGTCGTGAAGGATTGTCTGAATAGCGAGTGTACGAAGATTGGTTCCGGCAATATTCCACTCGCATCCTGGGGTGGTGTATCGGAAGCAGTCAACATAGGACTCTTCGGGGTGCCGGAAGGCGCGCATGGTGCGGGGGCAACCCCAGATTCCATTGTCGGAGCGTATATACACAAGGTTCCGCCAAGCAATAATTCGTTGAATTCGCATGCGAGAACACTGGTTGCGATGGTGCCGCTACCTATTCTGAACCTCATGAGCAAGGTACAGGATATTCCGGGTGGCCCAGCAACCTTGGGTAATCAGTTGGCGGCGGTCTTGCCGGAATACTTCGCGTACCAAATCGCATCAGAATTCCAAAATATTGGAGCAAACGTTTTCTCTGGGCAAACCAAGGTCGATATGCCCGCGCTGTATGCAGACAACTTGGCGCAGAAAGGCGCGGAGTTGAACTTCATGCGCCCAGACGGTATGCGTCTACTGCAGATCATGAATGAATCAGTTAATTCTGTGGTGAAAATTCGCGAATTGACGCGCTCGCAAATCCGTGCGACCAACGCTAAAAAGTAGGACTAAGAATGGCGTTCACCATATACACGATTTCTGATCCGGCCACTGTGGGGTCTGTGATGACCTCTATGGCCATGTTCTTTGGCCAAGATGACTGGGTTGGGACACTCATTAAGCTGGGGTTGATCATAAGCCTGCTGGTGATTCTGGCTAAAGGTGTTCTTGCTCGCGAGGGGCTAAGACTGGATGTGCTGCTCCTGCAGCTGGTTGCGATATGGGTGATGTTCATACCCACGACAACGGTAACCATAGAGCAGTTTGATAATAATGCCCCGGTTCGCGTGGTGGATGATGTGCCTTATGCAATAGCGCTGCCAGGCGCTGTGGCAGGGGCGTTTGCGTTGTATATGACAAATAAGATCGAAACGGTCATGTCGGGCGTGGACGGTAAATACATCAAGCCTAGCGGTGAAATTGACCCATTTGCTCCGGCAAAGGCATTGATGCGCATTGCGACGGCGCCACTGGATCCTGCGCGACACGTCGATATCAATTTAATTCAAACGCTGCATAACGCGGCGGCAGTTTGTGGCGACGAGAAGTTGCCTAGCGTCAAATTCGAGCATGAGAAAGATGGTTTCAAGAAGTTTGCCGACTCCTTGACCAAGGATGGAATCGTTGTTATTTATAACGATCAGTTCCCATATGCGGATTCCATCGGGGCAGGGGAATTGGTGACGTGTGATGTTGCGAGAGGCGAGATCATGAATGTCAGTAGTCAACTGGCAGCAAATAATCTGGCATCGTTTGACAAAACATTGAATGGAATTGCCGAAACAACGATGGGCACGCGGTACAGTGACAATTCAGTAGGGACAACCAACACCAATACGTGGGATGACTTGCTGCCAATCCTCAATCGCGTTGGCCCTGCTAAGGCGCAGTTGGATAGTCTGGCGGTTGCCAATGTCATGAGCTATTCGGTGTTGTCACAGATGGCCCGCAACTCCAAAACGGCGCTGGACGAGGTGATGGAAATTCAGCGTGACACGGGGCTGTTTCAGTGGGCCAAGGACGAATCAATGCAGGCCCTGATGGTGAGCGCCACTGCACCGAAGTTCATGGACATCCTGTTCTTCATCTTTATTGCTGCCACACCCATCGTGATGTTTGTGGTGGTCGCCAATCCGGCCCAGGGCATCAAAGTCGCGGGTGCTTACGTCATGTTTGGTCTTTGGACACAGAGCTGGATACCCATGATGGCAATCATTAGCGGCTGGTATCAGGCTGAGATAAAGAATTTTAGTTCGCCTGGTGTTTATGGGCTTACGCCAGAATACCTTTCTGCTCTCATGCGCCATGTGAGTACCAGCACGATTGCGGCCTCGAACATGCTTCAGTCGGCGCCATACATGATGTTTGCCATCATGACGGGGAGTATGTTTGCCATGTCCAGCATGGTGTCCAAGGCGGCGCCTTCTGCTGCGGCGACTGGGGGCGGGGCGGGCGGCGCAGCGGCTGGCGGATCGGGTGGCGGCAAGGCCGGTTTATTGGGCGGTGGGCTCGTTGAAAGCGGCACGCACTCAGCAGCTCAACTCCAGTCGTTTCAGCAGGCGGATGCGCTGCGATCGGGTAGAGCCGGTATTGGTGGAACGCATCCCGGAGGCGATGTGAATGCGGAGATGCCTGGTTTCGGAACGATGAATGGTGGCGGCGACATTTCGGCAATTTCCAGCGCTGCGCGTGAGACATCTGCAGGGTTGCGCAAGGGCCTTGAAACGCAACAAGGCAAGGCTTTGAAAGATCTTGCTAATCTGGTGACTTCATCTGCCAGCTCTCTTTCGGGAGAGAGCATGGCAAAGGTGGCCAGGGCTGCGGGGTTTGACGCTGTGTATAACTCCGGCACAAAAACGATGGCGGTGAATGGGCAAAACCTAAATTTTTCCAAAGAGCACGCATCACAATCGGCCGCAAAGGTTGCGGGGATGGTGGCCGCAAGAATTGGTACTCCGGAATTCTTGAAGAGTATTTCTCCGGTGAATCTCGCTGCCCAGTTGGCAGCTGAGCTAGTAAAGACAGCATCCGATACCGCAAAAGTGGCCCAAGGATCAAAAGGTGAGGTTTCTGTGGCCAGTGATTCTGGTGGAGGTGTTAACACTCGGAATGGCAAGGCAGCGGAAGATGGGATTGGAGGAAAGAGTGGCAATCAGTATCAAGAGCAGGCATCGCGAGCAACGGAGATTGGGAATACATTTCAAAAGCTTGCTAAACAGTCTGAGAGTCTTGACAAGGCCGATAAGCTTAATGAGTTGGGTTCGGCATCTAACGTTGCCGGAACATCGTCGTCTATTAAATTCGGAGATATTGCTAACGCATGGGGGCGCAAGGGGGCACCGTCAAATACGGCGCAGGAGGCACTCAAGCGAGTTGAAGGGGCAATCGGTGGGGAACTTGGGTCTCGGCTGGGTGGAGCCATTGCGCAGTCCCAAAATCAGATGTTGAAGGAAGGAAAACTTGGCACACTGTCGCATGACCAGATCGCAGCGGTTGCTGCGCTCAAGGCGTTGGATGCCATGAACCACGGGGGCAAGCCAGCGGATTCGCTAAACGCGTTGCAGGGGATGAATGCGCTGGCAGTGGCTTCTGGCGTCGGGGACATGTCGCCTGCTCTGCAACAGACAGCTCGCGCTTTGGCTCTGACGGATGCAGTGCAGCAGAGCGTGGATGCCATGGATGCAAAGGTAACACCAGTGGTGGACGCAGCCGTAGCGAAAGCAGGCGAGGAGCTTGCAAAGGAGCCGGCGCTTCAGCAGGCGGTTACAGATAAACTCAATGCGGATAAAACGGCTGCTGGAGAAATATACAACAAGGCACAAAGTGGGGTCGCTGCGGTGAAAGCGCAAGGTGATGTTGAGAGGTATAAGCAGGATGCTACCGGCATCGTTCCTCAGATGAGGCAAGCGACCGATCCTACGCAGGCGTTTGTTGATTTAGAGAAAGAAAAAAGTCAGCGGCCAGTTATACCGAATCAAGGATCCGCAGAGTATCGGGCTGGTGTTTCTCCTCAGGCAGCGGACGCACTTAAACGAGATAATGAAAATAAACAAATTGCGGATCTATCGCAACCTTTGAATGCTAATGTTGATCAGCTCTATGGATCCCACCAAGAAAGGGTGATGGCGCGCGTGGCTGCGGCTAATGAAGAACGCGCGAAGAATGGTCAGCCATTGCTAAGTACCAATCCAAAGGATTATCCGGCTGCTGAACCTGGGCAGCCAGCAAAATTGCATGGGGATCCAGGTAGGTATGGTGGTTCTGATCAACCACCAGCGCAACCCACTGGGGATGGGTCATTAATTGGAGGCGTGCTGAAGGCGGGGGAGGCAGCGGCGTCTGGAGTGACGGGGATGTTGGGTGGCGTTGCGGGTGTCGGCACAACGGCCGCAACCCCAGTGACCGGTGGTTCAGGAGCTGGAGCGTCGGCATTGCCAACATTGGGTAATTTCCAAGGGCCTAACCTCGCGCCTGCAGCCGGAGGGGGCGCGACCCCTCAACCCGCGCAGCCAGCAGGCGCCCCGTCATCTGCAAAGCCCAATTCAGGCCAGCCAAAAGGCGATGGCGGAGCTGGGAAAGGGCGAGTTCAAGGCCGCAGCTAGAGCGGTGGAGCGGCCAATGAGAGAAACCGGCTTAGGCCGGTTTTTTCTCGCCCGCATGTTCTGCGGTCAACGAAACACGGCCACTTTGGATGTTTTTCCGCAGATAACGCAATGGCTGCACGCCTAGCATCTAGCCAAAGTACCAGTAACCCGAGAACCTATGCCATCAAAGCCGCCCCGCACCCCACGGTCTCAATTCACTTCGTCAGCACCGCTGAAACGCTCGATCCAGCGCTTCCTGTCCGTCTCAGCAGTCTTTTTGTTCGGCCACACAGGGATCTATGCATCGACTTGCGCGCCGCCTGGTAACGCCCATGTTGCGGGTGCCGAATCATTTCTGAAGGCCAATGACTCGAAGTTAGCCTACGGCACCCTCTGGCGCGGCTGGCGCAATGTTCCCTCTGAAACCATGGACAACTATCCCGATGGGCAAAACCCCGATGCAGGAGCGTCGTATCGCAAGGCGGCGTCGATGTACGAGCAGGGCAGGGGCGTCGTCGCAGATGAATTCATGGCGCGACACATGAACTGGATGGGTGCCCAGTACCAGGACGCAGAGGCCATGTACCGTACATCTTTGGATTTCTTTGCGCGTGGCCATCGCGTCGATGGCTGGATCTGGGCTCAGCGCGCAAAAGATTGCGGGCACCCTGATGCGATTGTGCTGCTTATCGAGCGCAGTATCCAAGAGGGCAAAACGCAAGATGCGTTGAAATACCTTGAGCTGGGGATCGACAAGGGGATACCACAGGCGAAGTTTCTGCTCGCCGAGCAGTATGACAAGGGTGGCTTGGGTCTGCCGAAGGATCATCAGCGGGCGTTTAATTGGTATTACATGGCGGCTAAGGATGGAATTCCAAAAGCCATGTCTGCAGTTGCCTATTATTTTGTACGTGGGCTCAATGGGGTGCAGGATGATGTTGCGGCGATTCATTGGTATCACAAGGCTGCCAAAGCGGGGGATGTGGAGGCTATGACCGCCTATGCGTGGATGTTGGCAAATGGTAACGGTGCCCAGAAAAATATAACGGAGGCAAGGTTTTACTATCAAAAGGCAGCAAGCCTAGGGGAAAAGCGCGCAGTTGAATTCATAAGAGCGTTAGAAGTTAATGAAGCAAAAGGTGTTTAATATGGTTGTAAATGGATTGTTCTTCCGGGCGACGGTGGGCGTGCTTATGCTCCTCCTTGCTTTGCCATCTATGGCGGCAATTAAATATGCCCATATTCAGAACAACTTACCTGTCGGTATCACAATAAGTGTTATGAATGATGCCGCTGTATTTGGTGGCACGGCGCCTTCTGATACTTACAATGCGCCAAATAATGCAAGCACATCGTACTCCAGGGATGTTGTCAACGGAATAAAAGTAGAATCATATTATTCGATATACTCTGCGGGGCCTTCTGCCCCATGGAGTGGTTACTACTGCTTCAGATATTCAAAGACTTCATATGCTGATGCCTCGTCATTGGCTTGCTCTTCTGATAGGATATATAGAAAAGGAGATAGGCCTGTCACGCCAACAAGTTATGGCGCAAGCAATCTATATGTAGTAATTACGGAGGCTGCTGCGCCGCAATGTAATAGCACCACATTGAGCTGGGGGGAGGGAAATTTTTGTTCGGCAACAGTTTCCAATACGCCAAATGGCGGCAGTTTGAATCTTGTGAACACAATCGTTGGGGCAACGGGATCAGCTACTGCTTCATGTGCAAATAGTGTGTGGCAGCTCCAAAGCGGTCCTTGCTCTGCTGAGATAGCCGCACCTAGCAGTGTCGTTGCTACGGATGGTTCGCTGCAGGGTAACGTGTATGTAACCTGGGGCGCCGTTGCTGGAGCTGACGGCTACAACGTGCAGTATCGCAAGCAAGGCACGAGCACCTGGACAACGGTCAACAACGTCTCTAGTGGCTGGCAGCTGCCCACGTCGGATGAGGCGACCTTTGAATTTCAAGTGCAGGGTAAGAATCCGGCTGGAACAGGCAATTGGAGTAGTTCGGAGACCGGTTTCATCGCCAGATCCTGCGCTACTTCTTCGCTTACCTGGGGCTCTGGCAATTTCTGTAGCGCATCGGCTGCTGGCACCACTTCCGGGGGATCACGTCCATTGAACAATGTTGTGGCTGGCGCCAGCGGTACGGCAACGGCGCTGTGTACCAATGGCATTTGGAGTATCAACCCCGGATCGTCGTGCAGTGCCAGCATGGCCGCTCCGGCCGCTCTCAGTGCCACCGATGGCACGCTACAAGGCAAGATCGCGTTAACTTGGGGTTCCATCGCCGGATCTGATGGTTACAACGTGCAGTACCGTAAACAAGGCACGAGCACCTGGACAACGGTCAACAATGTCTCCAGCGGCTGGCAGTTTGATACCAGTGATCGTGCGACGTTCGAGTTCCAAGTACAGGGCAAGAACGCACTGGGCGTTGGAAGCTGGAGCGCCACCGACACCGGTTTCATTGCACAGACCTGCCAACCTGCGACCCTGAAGTGGGGCACGTCCAACTTCTGCTCTGCATCGGTTGCGTTGGGTGACCCCGGTTCCTCGCACAATCTCACCAATGCGTCCACAGGCGCATCAGGCGCAGCAGTGGTTACATGTGATGCCGTCAGCGGCAATTGGTCTCTGTCCAACACTTCATGCTCAGTGAGCCTGGCCAGTCCATCGTCTTTCACGGCTACGCAAGGCACGATCGCCGACAACATCAAAACGGCCTGGGGCGTCAGCGAGGGTGCGTCTAGCTACGACGTGCAATATCGACAAACGGGCTCCTCCGGATGGACACAAGCGTCTGGCGTCAGCAGTGGATGGACACTTCCGGTTGCCGACGTGAGCAACTACGAATTTCAGTTGCGTGCGAATAATGTCCTTGGCGCCAGCGATTGGAGCGTCAGTGCAACGGGCTGGATCCAGCGTTGCGATGGCGCCCCGCTCTCCTGGGGCGTGGCATCCTTGTGCTCGGCCACGCCAGCAGTGACCAAGACGGGTGGGACGCTGGTACTCACCAGTGCCACACCAGGCGCAAGCGGCGGTACAACGGCCGCGTGCGTGGCAGGCAAGTGGTCGCTGAGCGCCAGCTCTTGCGTCGTGGCGATGGGCCTCAACGCCACCGATGGCACCTTGGAAGATGAGGTGGCCCTTGCATGGACGAGCTCTATCTCTGGCATGAGCGGCGTGAAATACGACCTGTATCGCGGTGAGCAAAAGATCATCAGCAACGGCAAGGCGCTCGCTGCGTCGGACGTGCCCGATGAGCGCGGAGTGGAGCAGACCTACAAGGTGCAAGCCATCCTGAACAATGAGGTCGTAGGTGAAGCACAGGATGTTGGCTACCTGCCCGCCTGCCGTGCGGCACGCTTGATAGGCGCCAGCCTGAATGCGGACATGAGCGCCATCAGCGGCCTGGTTGAGCAGTGGAGCTGCCTTGAGAGCTTGACCGGCACCAGTGCCATCGACGCGCAGGCCAAGCAGGACGTTGGTGTAACGGGCGAGAAGATCTACAAGAGCTTTAGCGTACCCGTCCCGACGAGCTTGCCGGATGGTTCGCACGTCCTGCACCTGGGCCTGCAATCGAAGGGGGTTGTGCTGAACGCTGATCGTATGTACGACGTGCCGTTTGCGCTTGATCGTGCCTCGATTGCAATCAAGAATATGTCGATCATCTACAACGGCTCCAACGCGACCAACGGCATGGAAGCCAACTCCATCGGTCGATTCGGTATAAGAATGGACGGTGGATCTGGAATCGGATTTGCCGAAGAAATCAGGTAGAGGGTAGAAACGTTACGAAAACAGGCGCTTTTAGCGCCTGTTTTTATTGATGGGGGCGGCATAGTAATGAGCATGTCCCAACGATTTAATCCAAGAGATGCTTCACGTCGTTCAGTGCTGCTGGCCTTGACATTGCCGTTTGTCAATTTGTCTGCGGCATGGGGTCAATCCTCAAAAAAAGCGGCCGCGTCGCAAATGAACGAGGCCCAGCGACAAATGCTGACGACACTGCCAGTGTTTCCGTGGCTTATTCTGCAGGAAACCACGATATCCAACATCCAAAACAATGTGCAACGTCTGGTGAATAGCGTGCCAGGAATCACCCATACCTGGGGTGACTCAGCCATCACTGGAGGAGACGTGCTGAATGTCAACAAATCGCTCGGTGGCGGCTTGTTGGGAGAGACGGATCTGAGAATCCTGTCCATTGCGTTCAATCCGTCGAGAAAGCTGGAGCTTGTCACCTTCATGGTGGATCGCGGCTGGAAAAATAGAAACGTCCAGCCGCTCATTGATAAAATTACGGAGCGCTATGCAACGTATGCGTCGCCCGTCAAAATCATGGATGGGAAGTCCGAGGCAACCGACCAATACTTCGTATTCGATATCGGGCGTTTCGTTATAGAAATCGCCGTTCCGCAACATGGAAGTTTCGTGCCGGTATATTTCACAACCAAGAATACACATCGGAAGATGAGGGTGATGGATAATACTTACGATCTCTTCCAAGCACATCTCGAAAAACTCGGCAAACAATAACAGGATATCTGGTAAATCAACATGTTCAAGAAAACACTTCTTTCGCTGTCTTTGCTGCTGAGCGGCCTCACCATCGCCTACGCCGGAACGGCGATCGAGGACTTGGAGAAAAAACTCACGAAAAGCATGCCGGGTCTGAACGTCGATTCCCTCAAGGAAACTCCGATGCCTGGTATCTTCGAGCTGGTTTCCGGGGGCGATGTTGCCTATGTGTCTGCTGACGGAATTCACATGATCCAGGGCACGTTGTTCAATGTCCCTGAGCGAAAGAACCTTTCAGAGCAGACGCTCGGAAAAATTCGCTCGAAGTCAGTGAACAGCCTCGATGCGAGCTCGTTGCTTGTTTACCCGGCCAAGGGCAAGGTACTTCACACCATCACTGTCTTTACCGATCCATCCTGCCCGTATTGCCATAAGCTTCACGATGAGATCGGCAAGCTTAACGAGATGGGTGTGACCGTGAAGTACGCTCTTTATGCACGAAGCGGAAATGGCGCCCTCACGGGGCGACAATTGCAAGAAGTCTTGTGTTCCAAGGATCCGAAGCGCGAGCTTGATCGGTTCTTCAGGAATGCAGCGCAGAATTCCGAAGGTGCCGAATGCAAGAAGGCTAATGGTCTTGAGAAAATTGCCAAGACCGCCCAGCAAATTGGCCTGCAGGGCACGCCTCATATTGTGACTGACAGTGGCTTATCGTTTGCAGGCTATCGTCCTGCTGAAGAAATGTTTAAGGTGCTCCAGCGCGGCAGTGAATAGTTGTTTCTCGTGGCTCCCTCTAAGACCAGTGTGGTCTTTTAACCGCCTTCGGGCGGTCTTTTTTTGGCCAAAACCCAACGATAATAGAAAACCCGCCGAAGCGGGTTGTCGTTGTTTAGGGCTTGGTTTAGGGCTTAGTTAGAAGCTGTGTCCAGTCCGCCTTCCCAGTCGGAAGCACGATGTATTTCGTTTTGTCTCCCGTGCCATCATAGATCAACGGCAGAGTATCAAGCTTGGCGAGCATCGCCTGGCCGGAATTGTCCTCGATTTGAAAGATCCCGATTCCCATGGCCTGCTTTAGATTGGGATCATTTTTCAGCCTAGCCGGACTCATCCATGGTGTAGATCGACCTTGCTCTGCGTACTCGATCAACTTGGTTAGGCCATCACCTGAGATTTTCTGATAACCCATGGCCATGGCCATGGCGCCGGTAGACATCTCATCCTTGCCACCGGAAACCAGCACAACGCGCAGAGGGCGTGGGTTCTTTCCGCTGTCAAGCAGAGATTTATGCAGTCGAACGACATTCAAAAGGCTGCTTTTACCGTTTTCATGACCGAGATCCACAACGAACTGCAAAGGTGCGTTCTTGTTTGTCTTGCCGCCCGCTATCAAAATGCCATGCATGTCCTGAGGGCGCAGCGCTTTGGCGGGATTGTCGGCGAGCTGGCCGCGAACATAGCGCTCCGTCATCATGTTGAGATCGCGCTCCTTCTCCATATCAATGAGCATGCCAACAAACAGGTAGCGCTTTGACTTGTCGGAGTAGAAGACGAACAGATCTTTCTTACCATCAGGGAATTTGTCATTGAAGACATCGGCCTGGACAACAAAGCCATCCAGGCCTGGAATGGGGGTTTCCACCTTGCTGACAACCTTCGCATTCTCGATACGACTTTTCCCATCGTCGCCCAGCATGGCTTCGAGGCGCTCGCTCTTGCGCAACCAATCTGGAATATCCTTGTCTTCGACCTTGCTTGTCTTGATAGGGCTGCCCTGGTTGAGCTTGGATGGTTTGACGATAAAGTCGGAAATACCGCCTGCGGCGAACGAACTGCCCATGCCCGCGATGGCGAAGCAAACTGCAACAGTGCAGGTACGAAGATCAAAGCGCATCGATCCCTCCTTGGATGGAGCGGCTGACCATTGCATTGAGCAGCAACAGGTACTGCTGCGCGTTGGCTCCCGCATGATCAGGGGTGATAACAATTCGTCCGCCGATGGCCACAGAGGGCGTAGCCTTCAGGCCATAGGTTTTAATGAGGGTTGCGTGGGCTGGCAGGCGCTTTTCGATGGTCTGCCCCTGCGCTTTCAGGAATGTCTGGACATCCTTGCCAGAAACGCCTGAAGTTTGGATGACAGTGCGGATGATGTCTTCAGCTGACAGCGCCGTAATAGGTGCCTGTCCAGTGTCTGGATCCCCCTGAATTTTGGTGTAGATGGTGTAGTCGTAGAGATTGACCTTGCTCGGCGCCAGGCCCTGAATGAGCAGGCGCCCATAAATTGCCAGCACGATGTTATCGGAGTGGGAAGTGATAACTGGTGTAGCTTCAAAGCGATATGGGGTCGGCAAGGAGGCTCCCCATTGCGTCAGGCCATTATGGTAGCTGCGACAGTATGGGCAATCATATGAGAACAGCAAACGAACGACTTTCCCGTCTGAATGTACCTTGGGATTTATGATGTCGTAAGGCTTGAAATTGTCCATCTGTGGCGATTTGTCGCCGGGTTTCGTAGCTGATGTATTTGCAAATACCGAGATGGGGGTTGCCGCCAAAGTTGCTGCGGCAGCAAGGATGCCGCGTCGGCTGGAGTGTTTGAGCATGATTTCAGTAGTGCAGATAATTTATTCGATGAAGAATCCAGATCCAGTTACGGACATGACTTCATTGAGGGAAGTCGAGCCATCAAGAGCCATGCGCATCGCATGCTGGGCCAGTGTTTGGTATTGCCTTTGCGCTTCAGCGGCACGGATCAACGCCTTGAGGTTGCCTTCTTCGATGGCCTGGCGAGCTTCGGGTGTGGGGATAATGAGTTCAAAAACGGGAGTTCGTCCAGACCACCCCTTGGTGCAATGCTCGCAGCCGTTACGATTCGGCTCATAAAGAATGTCAACGGCTGATATTTCATCGTCAGACAAATTTTGTGATTGCATTTGGCCCACTGCGTATGGGGTGACCGGCGTTGCCACCTTGCAATGAGGGCAAAGGCAGCGTACCAGGCGCTGCGCCATGAACCCACCGACCGAAGCCGCCAATGCGTTTTGGTCAACACCCAAATCGAGCATGCGGGTCAAGGACACAGCGGCGCTGTTTGTGTGGAGAGTGGACAAGACAATGTGTCCAGTCAAAGCCGCCTGGGTTGCAATTCGCGCCGTTTCAGAGTCGCGGATTTCACCAACGAGAATGATGTCGGGATCTTGACGGAGCATTGACTTGAGTGCCGATGCGAAAGTCAGACGTTCATTGGTTTGTGACTGCACGATGCCAGAGATCCGATATTCGATTGGATCTTCAGCCGTGATGATCTTGACTTTCGGCGTATTCAAATGCTGCAAGATGCCATAGAGAGTGGTAGTCTTGCCAGAACCTGTTGGCCCCGTGACCAAGAAGAGTCCCTGCGGCTGGGAGACCACTGTGCGAATGGTGGATCGTATGTTCTCCGGCATTTGTAGTTCATCGAGCGTCATGAGTGTTGCCTGTTGGTCAAGCAAGCGGCAAACGATGGACTGTCCCACGCCAATGGGCAAGATGCTGACACGGACATCAACAAAACGCCCATCGACATCAAATCGGAATTTCCCGTCTTGTGGGGTTAAACGCTCGACAAGGGACTTCTTGCACTTCACGCGAAACTGCTTGTCGAACTCCCTGGACATTTGCGCGGACTGCCTGGCGACTTCGACTAGCTCGCCATTACGGCGAAACCGAATGATGCATTCTGTGTCGGTGTCCTCGAAGTGCAAGTCACTGATGCTCTCGCGCGCCGCGCGTCGGAAGATGTCGTTCAGAAAAGCGACTGCGCCCGCATCTGTGCTTCCGGTGGAAATGAATTCCGTTGGTTCCTTTGCGACTTCGTGATGAACTCTGCCTATTTGTTTTTGCATCAACATGATCCTGATAACATGAGAATGTTAGGTATTCTAACGAATGTGGATTGAAATAAGCCGGCTTCTTTTCGGTAACGAATCACCAGGAGATTCGTACTGAATTGTTGCGAATTTGCCAATTGATTGGATTCGGCAAATTCTGATGTAACATTCCAATCATCTACAGTGCTGAATCATGGACACATTAGCTCTTAAAACAACCTTGAACAATGACCGCGAAGCTGAAGTTCTGTGGCGTTGGTATCAGGGGAAAACCAAGAATCCGCTGGGCGGTTCGATAGTGGTTACCGACCTCAACGAACTTCCGGGGGATCTCCGGGCCGTCGCAGAATTGCGAGCCATCAACTACCTTTTGCAGGAGCGGCAGGTTCATGGCATCAATCGTCTCGGCACTGGAGTAAGCATTCAGGTTTCCGATGGCGCAATTCGAAAAGCCTTGCTCAAGGGCGCTCTTAAAGCGAAGGGAAGCGGTAATACCGCGAAGCATCGCGTGGCGCAGGCGGCCGAGTTCCTGGCCACAAAGTTTTTCTGTGCGAGCGTGAGTGTTGAGCAACGATGGCGCGAGGTGGAGCACAAGGCGTTCGAGACGTGCTCGATATCCATGCGCACAGGTGAGCCGCGCGCAGTGCTGCCATGCGGCTTGCTTGGGGAGCCTGTCGCAATTACGCGCCACGCGCTTTTCAGGCAAGTGGGTAGGGTTGATCAAATGTTGTCCAAGTGGTTGGAAGACGATTTGACAGATATTCCTGACGCCCGGTTTGAAGCGAGTTGGCATTGGTTCAAGCGCGTTTTGATCAGCAAGAACACGGTGGAGTTGTTGCCGCGCAATGCACTCACTGACAAGCAAGCGGAGAAATATGGCCGCGATTCCCGCTATTTTTTTTTCCCCGACTCTCAAGTTCCAGCGGTGATCGTGGTGTCGAAGGATGAATCGGGTTGGGCGCTGGTCACCGTTCTGCGCGAAGAGCAGGTGAATTTTCTGGATCGGCCTGCCTATATGGTTGGCCAGCGGTTGGTAAACGCCCATGTTCATGAGCGTACAAAGGCCATGCGTAGTTAAGGGGGTGAAATGCAGCGTTTTGCGACCGTATTCGAATACTGGCGCTCTTTGGAGGCTTTGACGCCGCAAGAGGCCGCAGGTGTGGATCCACACCATGAAACCGTCCCTGTGTTCGGGGTGACGGTCGATCAGGCGTGTTCATTGCCATGGGAGAACGATGCACTTCAGACGAAGCCTGCCAGACGAGGGCTGGAGTGGGCTTACGTGGCACAGTGCGGCTTGCACGACGCAGATACCGTCCATCGGATGGTGTTGGAATCCCTCAAGGAGTCTCCCGAATACGCCGAGCAGCCTTCGCAAAAGACTCGTCTGTTCGATCTTGGATTTGATGCCCAGGGTTATCCTATGGCGCAATCATTCGCGCTTTCACTCGCCGCCTGGGCAGCGGGGTATGTCGTGGGCCAGGACGGTGATGTCGAGGGCTTGCTTCGGGGTGGGGTGCTACCACTCAAGGAGTTAAGCGCACCCCATGGCAGCACGGCGCAAAGCGGATTTGAAGGATTTGATGTCCTTCAGGCAGCTCTTTCGGAGCTGATCGCTTCCAAGGAGATGGAACTGCGCAGCGAGAAAACTCCTGCCAGTGCGCGATGGTTGCGCGAGTTGATTGAGACCGTTGCGCAGCACTTGAGCTTGCCCGATGCCGTCTTCGGCAAGCATGTGCAGTGTCGCGTCAAGGCATTTCAGGTTCGCCCCAAGGGCACGCAAGACAGCACCGAGGGTCACGAGGGCCAGAAGGACGAGGGCGAAGACACCCTGGCCAGCTTCTTCGTGCACGATTTGCTGCGCCTGGAACGGGCATCGGACAAGAGCGCCATGGGTAAGGCAGTCTCTGCGTTCATCCAGGGGTGCGAGGATGGCAGCGCGGATCGGCTTGATGTGCATGACTCTGCCTCAAATCAAGCCCTGGGCGATGCCCTTCACCCAGCCCGCATGCCTGCGGGGCGCTGGCCGTCCGAACACGCGCTGGGATTCAGTCAGCAGTTGGCCGTGAACGCAGCATGGAACTCCCTCAGAAATAGGCCTGGCTTGCTTGCCGTCAATGGGCCTCCCGGTACTGGCAAGACAACCATGCTGCGTGATGTGGTGGCAGCCGTAGTCACGGAGCGGGCTGGCATTTTGGCCAGGTTGGGGGATAAGGCTTTTGGCAGCAAAGAGTCCATGCGACTGGGCGACACCTGGGTGCCGTTCTACCGACTCAATAAGCTCCTGATGGGCCACAGCATCGTGGTTGCTTCGTCCAACAATGGGGCAGTGGAGAACATCACGTTGGAGCTGCCTGGCGTGCAGGCCGTGCCTGAGTTGGTGGCGAACCGTAGAAGCTATTACGCCGACATTGCCTCCAACGTCATCAAAAAGGATGCTTGGGGCCTGCTGGCTGCGCCCCTTGGCAAGAGCAGCAACCGCAAAGAGTTTCTCAACGCCTTTTGGTGGGGACGTGACGCGGTTGCTGCGGACGGTGCCGCTGCGCAGCAATCTGGGCTGCGCAGTCATCTGAAAGGCCTGTCGGAGCGTCCCGCAGCAACCCGGTCGAAGTGGGAAGAGTGCGTGGATCTTTTCCAGAAGGCGCAGGCGCGAGAAAAGCGTGCTCGTGCTGTGGTTGCCCAAAAGGCCGATCGGCCGCAAGCGATAGCCAGCCTCGCCGCACAACAGGCAAATGCCAGCGCTGCCATGCAGCAGCTCCTGGAGGTGGTGGAGGCCCAGAAGGATGCTATTCACAAGCTGGAGCACGCCTTGGGCGCCAAGGACAGGGCGATACAGGTCGTCTCTCACCAGCAAGCTCTCGTGCGGATGCAAAGAGAGGAACGGGTGCGCAATCGACCTGGGATTTTGGCTTGGCTTTCGACCCTGGGCCGCTCTCACCGAGACTGGTGGCACAGCATTCAGGAGACCGAGACCCGGTTGTCGGCGTTGCAGGCGCAACTGGATAGCACCCAGCGTTCCCGGTTTGACGATGCATCCCATCGTGCCCGTGCCATGGATGAAGTGGCACAGTTGGCGCGCAAAGCCACTGCTTTGCAATCTGCGTTGCGTGAAGCGAGGAAGAGTCTTCTAGCCGAACAGCAGCTTTTGGAATCCGATAGGGCGGAGCTGGGCGCTGCCTGGCTTGATGTCGATCTGGAACACGAAGCTCGCGAACGGCAGGAGCCTTGGGCCGATCAGGAATGGCAGCAGGCTCGCCAGGCGCTGTTCCTTGCGGCGCTGGATGTTCATAGGGCCTTCATCGAGAACAATGCAAGGCAGCTCATGGCCAATATTGGCCTGGCCAGTGATTGGTTGTCGGGCAAACCGATGTCGGGGGATTTGGCGCAACTTGCGTTGGAATCGCTGTGTCTGGTCGTCCCGGTGGTTTCCACCACATTTGCGTCCGTACCAAGGATGTGTGCGAGGTTGGGCCAGGAGAGTATTGGTTGGTTGCTGGTCGATGAGGCTGGGCAGGCCCTGCCATCGCATGCAGTGGGTGCGCTTTGGCGCGCTCGTCGAGCGGTGATCGTGGGTGACCCGCTGCAACTGGAGCCGGTTCAGACCTTGCCTGCTGCGCTGGAAGCAAAGCTGGCCAGGCTGCATGGTGTGGAAAAGCAGCTGTGGCCAAGCTACGCGTCGGCACAGAGCCTGGCCGATAGGGCAACTCCGATAGGCACCTGGGTGCCCAGCACAGGGGGGCAAGAAGTTTGGGTCGGGTGCCCGTTGCGGCTTCATCGCCGCTGTGACGAACCGATGTTCTCGATCAGTAATACCGTGGCCTACGGCGGTCAGATGGTGCAGGGGAAGATGCCATCGGATGCAGCAATGCCGTCAAGTTGCTGGATCGATGTGCAGGGGCAGTCTGCACGGGGCCACTGGGTTGAGGAAGAGGGCGCTCAGTTGATTGCGCTGTTGCAAACTCTCTTGGATAAGCATCAGGTGGATCCCCGGCAAGTCGCGCTCGTGTCACCATTTCGAGACGTGGCGCGGCACCTGAAGCTGCTGGGCAAGAGCCACGGATTGGACGGCAAACTCACCGGCACCATTCACACGGCGCAGGGCAAAGAGGCCGATGTCGTGGTTCTGGTTCTGGGGGGGGATCCGAAGGCGCCTGGGGCCAAGGCGTGGGCAGCGGCCAAGCCCAATTTGCTCAATGTGGCGGTCTCGCGGGCCAGGAAACGGCTGTATGTAATTGGCAATACGTCACAGTGGCAGGACTTGCCACACTTTGGCGAGCTTGCCGCGCAACTGTCGATTTGCGATATGGCGCGAGTCTAAGTTTGGAGCGTCGGCTCGCGCCGCTCAAGCCCCACCGTCGTCTCCAAGAAAGCGGGACGCTTGCAGGCGTTGCTGTTCCCTGTGTTCCAGCTGTGCCAATTTCAACGCTTCTTCGCTACGCGCTGCAAAACCCTTTGCCAACAAGGTGAATTTTTGTCCATCGACCATGGACAATGCAAGTAACGCGTCAGCAACGGCTGATACATATGGCGCCGCTTCGGGCGCGTATCGCGGGTACACATCAACTTGTAGCATCAATCCTTTGCCGATCAGCAACCAGTTGATGTCAAGGCCCATCGTGCAAGCCTTGGTGAGCGCGCTGGCATTGGGCAAGGTTGCACCAGACTCGTACTTTCTGACGGTCGTAACGTCAACTCCTAGTTGACCCGCAAGTTCGTACTGGCTCAAGCCCAAAGATCGACGCCATTGGCGCAAGCGACCGCCTGTCGAAATTTCTGTAGACATCACGAAGAATGTGTGTAGTTGTAAAAAAACAATGCGAAAACGCATTATTTAGCCTGTTAAGGGTAGAAAAACACCATATTTCGTTGAAGTATGTTTACAATTGCCGCATTGTTGAAACATTGTTCGGGCGGTTATGAAGGACATCATTTCTTTGAATCGAAGTTTCCTGCTGCTGGCTAGGCAGCACGCCAATGATCCGGTCGCATCATTGGCGACAGGCTTACCAAAGGAGACGCTCAAGGTGCTCGAAGGCCTGTCCATCGAGCAAATTGATACCCTCGCGACAAACCTGCCACTGTCTGTGTTCACCATGCGACTGAATCCGTCGCAAATTGAAGTGGCTGCCAAGGATGAGCCGCACGCAGCGGCACGTTTCATGGTTTCCGCATTGACGGCCAAAAGCGATACAGGGGCCATCCAGTGACTACGCTGGCTCAGCTGGATGCATTGACTACAGCCTCCAAACTCATAGGCATGAACTTGCGCCTGACCATTGTCGGTGCATTGACAGGCGTTTCCGATCGCACGTTACGAAAATTGTGGCGTGAAATCCACGGGAAAAGTTCGTCGAATGGAAAGCTACCAGAGTCCGTTCTGTCCTTTATCACCAGCAGGCAGGCAGCGGCGGACATCGCGGCATTCATGGGTGTGTACCTTCATCAATGCGGCCCTGTCAAAACAATAGACCCCAACAAGTTGATGCATGCCCTGGAGCTATGCAGCCGGATGTCGATGGACATCAACATCAACATTGCCTACTACGGGTTGCGAGATTTGCGGGCCGGATTTATCTCATTCCCTAAGTGCAGCGGTTGTGGCGCAAGGTTCATCTTCGATACCGAGAAGAAGCACACCAATCGCTGTCCATTTTGTAACCAGTCGCCGATCAAGTAAACAATGCTCTCTTGGGTCAAGAAGCTGGCTCGAAAAACAGCGCCCACGCCAAGCGCTCCCACACCCGAGCACTTGAAAATTGCCGTTCTCAAGAAGGACATACCGCGCTATCCGCCCTTCATGAAAGGCTTGCCGGTTGAGAGGCCAGACGAGATCGTTGCCGTGCAGGACGAGCTGCTCACGCAGATCTACCAAAGCACCAAGGTCACCAGCGACGTATTTCAAAAGCACTACCGGGGAGCCATCGACAGGTTTTCCCGGTTCGTGCATTTGCTGCCTGCATCCCAGGCCCATCACCATCGAGGTGCGGGTGGACTTTTGCGCCACTCGCTCGAAGTCGGTTTGTGGTCTCTGCGCGAGGCCGACAAGATGTTGCTGCTGGAGCTTTTCAAGACTCCGGGGCATCGCCGTGAAATCGAGCCGCGCTGGCTGCTCACGGCATTCCTGGCGGGCCTTTGCCATGATGTGGGCAAACCCGCCACCGATGTCATCGTTAAGAACCATGGCAGTACCAAGCAATGGAACCCAATCGAGCGCAGCCTGTGGGACTGGGCGACGAGGGAGGGCGTTGATGCCTATTTCCTAGAGTGGCAGGCAGGCCGCGCCAAGCACCATGTGGCCCTGACGGGGGCGATCGCCAAGAACATCATCACGGATGAGACCTTGGCATGGATTGCTGGTGAGAGTCCGCAGCTCATGGTGTGGTTGATGGAAACGCTCAACGGAACACCAGGCAACACCAATCCGCTGTTTGACATCGTCATCAAGGCGGATCAGAAGAGCGTCGAGCGCGACCTGAAGTCCATGGGGGCGGTCATGGCGGGCTATGACCTGGGCGTGCCCGTTGAGCGCATGCTGACCGACATCATGCGCCGCCTGATTCGTCAGGGGATTTGGAGTGTGAACGAGCCAGGCGCGAAGGTCTGGAACATCGATGGCAATATCTACCTTGTCTGGCCTACATCGGGCCAGGATATCGCCCAGCAGGTGCATCAGGATGGGATTCCAGGGGTTCCACGCAACGCCGACAGCATCCTGGACATGCTGGTCGAACGCGGCCTTGCCTTTACCGACACCAATGGCCTGTACAAGGTTGCGCCCGCAGTGCTGGCAGCAAAGATCCCGGACATCAAGCTCAACTGCATCCGTTTGCGGGATGACACCCTGATTTCTACGGAGCCTATTGCGTCCGTGGATGGCCGAGTGATCGCGGATGTGGCCGCGAATGACGCTGCTCAGCCGAACGTTGCCCAGGCGCAAACGGAGCCCGTGAAGCCTGTTGAGCCGATCGACTCCGCCCAGACGGAGCCAGATACGAAGGCGGCAATTGCGCAACCCGTGCTTGCCCAGCAGGCTTCCGCAACCAGTGCCGACACGCGAGCGAGCAACCCAGACAAGAAGCCAAAGGCTGGGCCGAAGCACGCGGCTGCGGTGTCTGTGCCCATGGCGGCTTTGCCCGCGAATAAGGTAGAGCACATTGACCCGGACACGGGTGAAATCCAATCGAAGGCGCAGCCAACGACCGCCGATGGCGATGCTCGCATACAGCCCACGCCACAAGCAAATGCCTCGGCTGAAATGGCTGTTGCACCGGCCCAGAAGAATGCCCAGCCGAAGAAGCCGCAGCCACGCCAGAAACCCAACCTGGTGCTGGATGGAGTCGTGGGAGAGGCGCTCAAGGCACTTGCCGAGGATCTCAAAACCGGCGCCAAGCTCTGGGGTTCGCATGCCATCGTTGAAGACGATGAACGGGTGCTCCTGGTCTGGCCTGATGCATTCAGCGGTTATGGCCTGACGCCCAGCGCCATCATCAATGACTTGTCGGCCAAGAAATGGTGCTGGTCAGATCCAATGATCCCGACGAAAAAGGTCATTGAGATCGATGTTCAAGGCTCGGCGATGCGTGCGATCCGCCTGCACCATGATGTAAGCGAGGCGGTTCTGTACGCGGCAGGCTATGGCCTTCCCATCCCCGGCGAACCGGCTCAAGCCGATGACGCCCCAACTGGGGGTGACAAACCTGCTACAGCGCCAGCGCCACGTTGTGAGGAATTGGTTCCCGACGAGACGCTTCATCCGCCCAAGCAAGCGCGTCCAGAACGAACACAAGAACAGGCGGCAAGGCCAGCGGACAAGGGTAGAGAAGAGGCCGCAGCACAAGGCAAGCCAAAACCGGCTCGCGAATCGGGCAATGTGGGCAAGACGCCCGCCGAGGCTACGTCACCATCGGCTCGCGTAGACAAGAGACCGGCACAGTCGCCCACAACGCCTCCGCCCCAGGCCCAGACTGCGCCCCAGGCCGCTGAGCCGAAGCACCAGCATACGCGCAGCGAACTGAAAGCCACTCCGGGACAAAACCAAGCACAGAGACAGGATCGGGCGGCAGAGACAAATCCGCCGCGAAGCGCGCCAATCACGGACGCTTCAGTCAAAGAAGTTCTGGCCGTTCCGCCATCGCCAAAGGGTCAGGATGCAGCGATCCCAACCCAGCAGGAGATGAGTGAGAGAAAGCTTGCCCTGTTCCTGAAGTTTGCCAAACGTCATGCTGGCCCTGCATCCGGCGATGGCTGGTTTGAGGCTCCAATGCGCCTCTTGTCAAGCGACATCGAGAAGGAAACCGGGTTAGAGATCAACCGTGCCTATTTCAACACCATGGCCAAGGAGCATCCTGGCAGGGTGCAAATCGACAAACGGGTGGTGAGATTCCGGGCCTGAGCGGATGGAGCGCCGCCCAGGCTGCGCAGCGTCAAAGCCCGGATTCTTCTAAAAAACGGGACTCAAGTCCTTCGGACAGCGCGCCACTGATCACCAATTTGCGCTTGGCGCGGGTCATGCCCACATACATCAGGCGGCGTTCTTCCTCCTCAGTGGAGTCGGTGTGTGGCAAGTTGCCTTCCTCGCTGCCCATGATCCACACATGCTCGAATTCGAGTCCCTTGGACGAGTGCAGGGTGATGATCTGCACGACGCCAGCATCCGCCGTCTTGTCCTTGGTGGTTCTCGAAAGCATGGCCAGGCGCTGCGCCAGCGTGCCATTGAGGCGGCAAAACGAATCAGCCAGGGATTTCAAGAGCGCTGCCTGTGGCGGCTTGCAATGTGGCGTCAGAAAGCCCGCCACCCCATGCACCACCAGGGACGTGCGGCCCTTGAACGCCTGATCCTCCCACGACACAAATCCTTCGCGCAAGGACACCAGGATCTTGCGCCGTCGCTCATCTTGGGCTTCGGCAAGAGCATGATCCAGGCGCTCAACGCATCTGCCGGAGCTGCTGCGTGAATGGTCGTTGATCCAGGCGGAATCCACGTTGCAAAACGCCAGCGCATTGGCAACACCCGTCCACGAGCTATCGGCGATGCTGCGCAGCAACCCGGAAAACACCCCGCCAATGGCCTGATCCCAAATGCTTTTGCCACCCAGGCGCTTGTAGGGGATGCCGTTCGTTGACAGGGCCACCTCGACGGTATCGAGCAGCGTGTTGGTGCGGCCCAATACGGCCCATTGAGCCTTGCTCTCGCTGCGAATAGTGCTGGCCAGAATCGCGCCTTCATCGTCCCTGGTGGGGAGGCGATGGACGACGATCTCACCCGCTTCGGTCTTGGCAGCCTGGATGTTCTTGGGAGCGCGGTTGGTGTTCTTGCCAATGAGCTTGGCGGCGTGCTCCAGGATGTTGGGTGCGCAGCGGTAGTTCACAGGCAGTGTGAGATCGATGGAGCCCAGTGCGATGGAAGCTTCCTGCAATCCCGCGTAACCCAGGGCATGGCGAAACGAATACAGGCTCTGGTCATCGTCGCCGACCAGGGTTACTTCGACCCCGGCGCGGCCGTGGGCCAAGATCCATTCGAGCTGTACCTCGTCCATATCCTGTGCTTCATCGACCAGCAGCCACTTGATCGGCAATGGGGCGATCTCGCCGCTTTGCATGCCACGGACGGCGGTGAGCAGCAAGTCAGAGAAGTCCATGACGCGCTCAGACTGCAAGATTGCCTCGTAGCTGTCGTACACGCGCTGCATGGCGATGTCAGCGAAGGCGACCGGTTGCACGCGGGCCTTGGCGGTGTCGATGGACTTGATCACGTCGTCAAGCTTCAGATCGGGCGCGTTTTCGCGCCAGCATCGGCGAACCACTGCCATGCGGTCTCCGTCGCCAAGTAGCTTTGGCGGTCGGCCCTTGCTGTTGCGCTTGATCTGGGCCATCGCCAGCGAGTGGAACGTACCCACGGCCAGGCGGCGCGCGTTCTCACGGCCGCAGGAATCAAGGATTCGCTCCATCAACTCGTTCGCGGCATCACGCGTGAACGTGACAGCGCACAGCCGCCCGAGCTCATGGTTGGCGATCAAATGAGCAGCGCGCGTCGAAAGCACGCGTGTCTTGCCCGAGCCAGGGCACGCCAGGATGGTGCAATGTCCCTGGGTCTTGACGGCTCGGTCTTGGAACGGGTTCAGATCCACAAGGAAAACCTTCCAACAAAAACAAAAAGCCCAGAGTGCCTGGCAGCTCTGGGCTCTGGGGCAGCCTGGATGCGTTTACGCGGCCAAGGCGGCTTCTTCTTCGGCGTGCTCCGGCGTATCCGTTGCCGCCGCTTCGCCTTCCAGGGGAACTGGCGCCTGCTTGCCATGGTCAGCATCCAGCGCAGTGCCGCTGCGGGGATCGGTCACGTTGTCGATGTCGCGGCGCTGAGCGGATGCGATCGAGCGTATCGCCAAGGTACGCAGCTCGTTGGCCATACGCCAGACCTTGCGCTTGGTGGTGAAGATGCCTTTGGCATGCTCGCCGTCCTTGATGACGTGCGACAGCCACAGTACGTCGAACAACTCGACCAGGCGATCGAGATCCCGGATGATGGACATCCAGGCAACGGCGCGCGGCGATGTGACTTTGACCGTCACATCCATGGGGGCGGAATAGGGGATGCCAGATACTTGGATGCCGTAGGTGTCGGCAAGCTTTTCCAAGCGCGTTTGCTCGTCAAAGATGGCTTTCTGCAGCTCGGCAATCTTCTGGTTAACGACCTCATCAACCTTGATGCACTCCTCCTCGGACGTAAGCGCGCGCAGGATCACGGACAGGGTGAACAACGCTTCTTCGCCAATGGCGTAGGTGCGCCGGTAGACCTGCTGAGCGTGAAACGACTTCAGCGTCGCAGTTTGCTCCAGGAAGGGCATGGACTTCGGAGTGGTGTCGCGAGGCTTGCGATTGCCATTTCGGGCCTTTGTCGGCTTGTCGGTGGCGCTGCTATTTGCCTGAGCGGCGGGCTCTGCGGGGCTGGCCTGGTTGATGGACACTGGCGTTTTGTTCTGCGGCGTGTCCGCAGCCAGAGATTCGGGAGTTTCAGGGGATTCTTTCGCCATGATGAGGCCTCAACAAGAGTGGAAAAACTGCTGCCCAGATTGAGCGATCGAAGCGCTACACGACATAGGGCGAGCAGGACAACGGTCAAAAGTTATGCTAAGGAGAGATGTCCAGCGATCGCGTGCGAAAAAGATCGGCTTGTGCTGCATTTCGAATGCGCGTTGCTTTTGCAAAAAAGCCTGTTGACACGGGCATCGTGCATGGTAGGATTCGCACATCCCTTGAGTGACATGCGTAACGCTGTCCTCTTGTGTGATGTAGCTGGCATCCAAAAACAAACAGCAATAAATAAACACTATTAGTGTTGGTCATACGATGTTTTTCCGTATGACTTCGCATGCAGTAATTGCATTGCACTTTGGAGCGAAGCTCCCAACCCTCACTGCGGGTAAATGCAGTTGGGTTGTGAGCCAAGTAAGACCTAAACTGTTTCCCGTTGGGAAATAGGTGGGCGTTCGCTCCAACTCTGCCTTCAATGGCACTTCAACTTAGAGAATTGTGCGCCTGGCGCCTTTCTCTCCGCGCTACGTGATGTAGCCCGGTTTCAAAGACACAAGAAGCGTTCATTACACCATTGGTGTTTTGTGCTTTCTTGCGTCAAAGAATCGAGTGATCCCTCTACGGGACTCTCGTCAACCCTCCATCAACAGATGGAGTTTTCAACTTCCTCGGGGAACCAACGTCCCGAGGGACATGGTGTATCTGAGGTATTCCTTGTGGAGTTCACCATGTCTGTCGTCCTTCTTGCTTGCTGCTTTTCTGTTGGTGTTCTGGCATACACATCTGGGTCTGTCACACGCTTTGCGGAAAAGATGGGCTGGCAATAAATAAATATCGCCTTCACAACTTCGGTTGTGGGGGCGATTTGTCTGTTGGATTAACACCCTGCAGGCTTGAGCGTTCTCGCATCTGAGAGCGTTCAAGCCTGCAGGGTGCCACAGACACATTGAGTGTCATGTGCGGCATCGTGCAGGTTGTTCAACCTGTAGGAGCTCATCATGGAACTGGCAATTTTTGCTATGTGCGTATTCACTGGTGTCGTGATTAGCCGTCCTGTTATTCGCAGCATGCGTTGAACAGTTTGGTCAAACACTATTCTAGGAGCATGCAATGGCAAACGAGAATCTGAAACGAATTATGGACGTGCTTCCGTTCCGCGATGCCGTACTACTGCACAATGAACTGCGCTCTCCAAAGCCACTGAGCAAGGAGATGCAGGACAAAGTGCGCCAGGCACTGCGTTCGGCGAAATTCACGATCCTGTCGCAGCAGTGAGAGCATCCCCTTCTGCGGAAGGGGGGTTTTCAAATTTCCAAGGAATAGTTCCGGGGAATTTGAAAACTCAGTTTGTTCCTCAATTGCGTAATGCATTTGAGTTCAATCGGTCGCTGGCCGAATCTTCGGATAAACAGCAATTCAATGCTCGCAAGAGCCCTTTCACCCATCGGGGATCACTAAACCCCGATGGGGTATGGTGGCCTCATTTTTTGGAGATCACCATGCTTATGAAGGTCAATTCGCCATTTATTGATATAGCGGCGAGTCAGTACCATGCTGACAAATCGATTGTTGGTCACTCGGCCCTGGTGGAGATGCTCCGCACGCCGCAGCATTTTCATCATCGATTGCATGCGCCGCATGTGGCAACTCCTGCAATGGAGTTCGGGACGGCTCTGCATACAATCGTCCTGGAGCCAGCCAGTTTTGCCGCCACTTACGTGGTAACCCCCAAGTTCGATCGCCGTACCAAAGATGGTAAGGCTGAGGCTGCAGCATGGGAAGAGGCAAACACGGGTAAGAAATTCATCGCACAGGATGAGCTTGACGCACTGATGCGTATGCAGCAATGCATAGGCTCCCACACGGAAGCTGCGTCGATGTTACGTCGAGGCGTAACAGAGAAGAGCTTTTTTTGGACTGATGAGGACACTGGCATCCAGTGCAGAATTCGTCCAGATTCGCTGGTGCTCGATGAGCACGGGGAAGTGATAGCCGCTATTGATCTAAAGTCCACGCAAAATGCCGAAAAACGGAAGTTTTCGCGGACGATGGTTGATCGCGGCTATGATCTGCAAGCTGCATTCTATGTTGATGGTATTGCTCTGGCAATTGGTCGGAAAGTACCGTTTTATTTCCTGGCTGTTGAAACTGCTGCGCCTTACGGTGTGGCTCTCTACAAAACAGGGGAGAGAACGCTTGAGGTGGGTCGTTCGAAGTACCGCGCTGCATTACAGATGCTGCAATGGTGCCGCGAAAATGATAAATGGCCCAGTTATCAACCATTTAGCGAATCAGAAGAAATTGATGTTCCGTACTACGAGCGCAGTTTGGACGAGGAGCTTGGCTAGTTTAATCACGCCTAACGCCTAGACCAATTGGACGGAAGGCAATTCAAATTTTGGGGAAATTATGTTTGCAAAAATCGTATTTGCGTTTATGGCGTGCCTTGTCATGGTTGGCTGCGCATCAAATCCTGATAAGGCAAGTGATCCGCACATTGTGCGTGTCGTTGAAGGAGATGTGGTATCCATCGAGGTGAAGCGCTTAACAAGCAAAGCAGAGTTTTATGGCGATGGCGCAATGCTTGCTGCCGAAGTTGGCAGCACTGGCGCAACGCTGCTTGCCCTGGTTGCTGTTGATGCGCTTCTTGATTCAAATAAACCAAAGAATGGGCAATACTACGAACATACTTTCTATACTATCCTGGACGACAAAACCAAGGAAAGCATAGAAATTTCTTCGAAATATATGTCTATATACGGCGTACCGAAAGCAGAAGAGGGCGACCGTCTGCGTGCGTTGCAAGACAAGAATAAAGGCTGGAGAATTTATAACCTCACAAAAAATCCAGAACTGGATGAAAAAACGCGTTAAATATGACGGCGTTTAATCCCCTGCAAAGGGGATTTTTCAAAACATCGCCTGCGGTAGTTTGAAAAGTCTCAGGATTTGAAACGCATGGAGTAATTCCCTGTGTTCAATGTTCCCTGCTGAGGAATAAAAATAAGCAGCATGTAACCGCTCGCAAGAGCTTTTAACCCACGGGGTCATCTATCCCCGCTGGGGCATGGTGACTCCACTATTACGAGGAATCACCATGAATCAAGCATTTCAAGCTATTCGTCGCCAACAAGCACCTGCCCAGCGCGACAACAGTTTCCCGGCACTTCTTGAGCGAAGCAAGTCAGAAATTGCCAAGGCATTGCCGAGGCACCTGAATCCTGACCGCATGGCACGCATTGCTCTCACGGCATTTCGCACGAACCCCAAGCTGGGCGAATGCGATCCGATGAGCGTTCTGTCTGCTGTCGTCCAGGCAAGCCAAATGGGTCTGGAAATTGGCATGATGGGAGAGGCCTATCTGGTGCCTTATAAAAAGGAGTGCCAATTGATCCCTGGCTATGCGGGCTTGATGAAGCTGGCACGCCAGTCCGGTCAGGTCTCCGACATCTACGCACACGAAGTCCGTGAAAATGATGTCTTCCACCTGCGCCTCGGTATGTCTCGTGAGCTTGTTCATGAGCCGCTTCAAGGCAAAGGGGGATTTCCTGCGGCAATCGAATTGCGTGGGGAAATTACTGGTTTCTACGCGGTTTGCTCCTTCAAAGATGGTTCTTCCACCTTTGTTGCGATGTCCGCTGAAGACGTGAACCGCATCCGCGATCGAAGCAACGGCTACAAGATGGCGAAGCAGTACGGTAAGCAGTCACCCTGGGATACGGATTACGTAGAAATGGGCAAAAAGACAGCGATCCGAGCGCTCGGCAAGATCATGCCCAAATCGCCTGAGCTGTCTGCAGCACTCGCCATGGATGCAGCCGCCGATGGTGGTGTGACCCAAGGCATTAGCCTGCAGCAAGCGGCCGATGGCACCTATGAACCGCCGATGACTGATCCTGACACGGGTGAAATCAACGAGTCTGCGCCGCAAGCGCAACATCAGGCAGCTCAACATCCCGCCTACCAGCGACCGGCCACAGAAATGAGAGCCGCAGCGGAGCCCGTGCGTGCCACAGCTCGCCATGCATCCGCAACAGCTGCGCCGCAACCCGATCAGCAGCGAGCACAAAGCCACCAGGCTAGGCCCGTATCTGTCGAGGACGTGGCGCCCAAGCCAACATCCACATCGGAAGGCGGTTCCACCGTTCTGGAGAAGTGGATTTCGCAAATGAGCAGCGTCAAATCGGAAGATGATCTCAATGAGGTTTATATCCGTGCTGAAGCTGCGCTTCAAGGGGCCGACCGCGATGTAATAGATCGTGAGTACAACCTCATCAAGGAACGTCTGGATAACGGTACGTTGTTCTGATTTTCCTATTGATTAATCTCCTGCTTCGGCAGGGGGTTTTTCAAACCGCTCTTCATGGAGAGCTGTTCGAAGAACCGGTTTTTCTCTGGCTTGCGTAATGCATCCAGTTAAAAAGGTCGCTGACCGTGCCTTTGGGCGATACAGCAAACAATCTGCTCATATGAGCTTATCAACCCCTGGGGGATGTATTACCCCAAGGGTAGTCATCTCTCGATTTCATCTGGAGATGAGTATGTTTTTTGAAAAGAAGATTGATGGTCGTAGCAAAGAAGCTCTTGCCGTGTTTCTCGAAGGGCACTTCCGCTATAACACGATGAATTCGTGGAACGGCAACTCTTCCTATGCCAACTGCGTCAAAGTGGATCGGCTGGGGTTGCGTGGAACCAGTCTCGACAAGGCGTTCGATATCCTTGGTTCGGAAGACTTCTGGGATGAAATCAGGTTTCCGATCCGGGAGTTCGAGCGAAACTGGTATGGCTCCTACACCATAGGTTCTAACGGCCGCAGCAGCGGCTATTTGGTGCTCTATGAAGCAGAGGTTCATAACCCCGGCTACAGGAGCACCTGCTCTCGATGCGGCCAACTGAACTACCAGGAAGCCGTCCAAGGGGCTGTCTGTGGTGTGTGCAAGGCACCAAGAGTCAATCTGAAGAAGGAACTGCAATGGGTGCGTGCAAAAGCCAGCTCTATCGATCACAAGATGTCGAAAGAGGATTACCTGGACATGTCCCACGCATGGTTGAAAGATCGCACCGAATTGGTGCGATCGTTTGATGCCGCTTGTGATCAGGTGCGTGAAGCATTCATCCATCTCATTGACGACTTCATGGTTGTTGAGGAGACGGTCATGGTTCCGCAAAAGGTAAAACGCCTTGAGCGAATCTGAAGGAATGCCAAATGAAATTGGTCTCATGTTCCATTACGGCATCTTACAAAGGGTGCTGGATTCATCAGCATACCGATGGATCATTCTCTTGGCAGTCAACTGACCTCACAAGTCATCGGGCCAATTCATGGCGTGCGGCGCAAATCGCAATCACACGTCACGTTAATCGTCTTGTTTAGTAACTATTTCCTATACAATTCCATTGCTGGTAAGTATGGGGTTTTCATCACAGAAGGAATTCATCATGAATCTGAATAAAGTGCAAATTATTGGTCGTTTGGGCCGCAAGCCTGAAATTCGCACCTTCCCCAACGGGGGCAAGGTGGCAAATGTCAGTGTTGCGACTACCGAAAAGTGGAAGGACAGGGAGAGTGGCCAAATCCGTGAACACACGGAATGGCACGACTTGGTTTTCAACGGGCGGCTGGCCGATCTTGTGGCGGAGAACCTCGACAAGGGGTCGCTTGTGTATGTGGAGGGAAGCCTTCGCACACGCAAGTGGAAAGACCGTGAAACCGGTTTGGATCGAAGCAAGACGGAAATCGCGGTTGACACCGTGCAATTCGGGCCTTCTCTCAATTCAACGCCGCGCAATCAGACGGGGCGCAATCAAGATCAAGGCTCCGGTCATGATCATGATTCTGGCTACGTAGGAGATCCAAACATGGATGAGCGTGCGCCGTTCTAAGACGGTACGCTGAGTTCATAAACCACCCCGGCCGGGAGCACTCCCGGTTGGGAATGTTTCTGGCTGGATTTTTCAGCCCATACGTGGGCACATCTCAGTGCCCTTCGGGTGCTTAGGTGTGCCCACTGTGGGTGTTTCAGGAGAAATCATGCTAGCCAGAAATCATATGGATGAGCAGCAGTGGCGTCAGCATTGGCAAAACCGCTGGCAAGAAGCAAAGGATAGGGCGGCTGGTCACTGGGGAGAGATCCTGGGAACCAAGGCGCCAGGACTGCGCAGGGCACTGGATGCCGAAGGCAAGAGACACTCACCATGTCCCAGCCCAAATCATTCAGAGAGCAAGGACGCATTTCGAGTATTCAAAGACTATGCGCTAACGGGTGGTGGCGTCTGCAATACATGTGGGACGTTTCGTGATGGGTTTGCGATGTTGCGCTGGATTAATGGTTGGTCAGGAAAGGAGGTTCTTGAAGAGGTCGAATCCTACCTGGGCAATCGAATCGGCAGGCATGCCCCCAGAATTCCTGTGGGGCCAGTGGTAACCAAAGACAACGCTCTTGAAAACGAATCGCTTCGGCGTTCGCTTAACAGGGTATGGCTTGAATCGGTTCCCATTGATGCAAATAGAGCGGAACCTGCAAGGCGCTACTTGGCACGTCGAGGCCTCGCCTTGAAGGAACTACCGAACCTGATGTTCCACCCGGCACTCTCATACCACGATGGGCACAGGATCACGGGGAAACACCCCGCCATTGTCGCCATGGTGGCTGACCCAACCGGTAAGCCGGTCACGATTCATCGCACGTATCTCACGAGCGATGGACAGAAGGCGGATGTTGAGTCACCAAAGAAGTTGATGAGCTATCCCGATGACCGAAAGATCATGGGGGGGGCTATTCATCTCTGTGAGCCAGGTCGTGTCCTGGCAGTTGCCGAAGGCATTGAAACGGCTCTGGCTGTGTGGCTAGGGACAGGGATTCCAACATGGGCAACGGTCAACGCCGTGATGATGGAAAACTTTGTACCGCCGCCCGGAGTAGAGCAGTTGATTGTTTTCGCTGACAAAGACAAGCCATCGAAGATGCATCCCGCAGGACATGGCCAAGAAGCCTCGAAAGCTCTTGTTGTTAAGACATGGCCGCGTGGGATCAAGGCAATGGCAATTACCCCACACGGGGCAATTCCTGATGGAGAGAAATCACTTGACTGGCTCGATGTCCTCAAGCGCGATGGACTAAACGGCTTCCCAAGCCTGGATTCCATTCGTAGAAAGATGCTGCTTGCGGCGTGAGGTGTGAATGTACGGTCGAATCAACTTCTGCCGCATTGACACAACGCCGGGACAATGCAATGCGTTCGCACCACCGGAAGGTTTTGCGGATGATTACATCGCATACATGCGGCAGTGCTACAAAGTGGATCCCGGCGTGCGTCAGCACGTCGTTAGCGCAGCCTTTATGTTCAAGCGAGAAGGCGGAAAGCGTCCGCAATTCATAGGGCCATATGCTGACAAGGCGTTGGCGTTATGCAGAAAAATTGCTAAATGAACTCACACCCCGAAAGGGGTGTGTTTTCCACATGAAATGTCATATTTGCACACGTTTTATGTGGAAAACACTATTGTCCTCCATCGCGTAATGCGATGAGTCAAAAGCGGTTGCTGGCCGTACTCGTGAGAGTTAATCAGTCACAAGACCATCGAAAGATGGGATTTTCAACCTGCAGGCGCAGCACCTGTGGGTGTGCTCCTGCGTTTTCATGGAGCAAGAGATGAACCTAAAAATTCGTGACGCAGATCTGCTGACTCTGCAAAATGTCATTCGCCCTCTTGACACGCAAGAGCGACGGATGCGATATATGACTGGCAAGTTCCCCTACTCCCAAGGATGTAGAGACGTGAACATGCGGTATCGATGGGATCTCGTGTATGAAAGCGGCATTCGTTTTGGCGACGGTCGTGGTATGCGAGGCGATTTGAATCTGTACGCGTATCTCAATGACACGCATATTGATGCCGCGCTGCGCAGCTTCATTCCGCAGTTGGCCTCGTAGTTTCTTTATTTCAACCGCGTGGAGTTCTATCCCCGCAAGGGGGATGCTCCGTGTTTTCAAGCAGGGATAAATATGGCGCTGGAAAAGATTGTTCTCATTTTCGCGTTGTTCGGTTCGGCAAAGGTGGCTCTTGATGTCATCATTAGTGCTGTCAAGGCCGCTTCCGCGACAAACGAGAAACCAACACCATCAGATGAGAAATCACTTCACGATGCGATTGGGCTTTTGGAATCGTTGTCGTTGGCTAATGAACAGCTTCGTGACAGCAACGCAAAGTTGCTGAAGAGGATTGACGAACTGGAAGTTAATGTGTCTGTACTTCAGACGAAACCTGCGGCAAAACGCAGCCGTTCTGCCAAGACAGTTACCGAAAAATCTGCGGTAGCACCTGGGTTCACAAGTAACAATCGTTCATTGCATAGCGGTCAAGATATCGCCATGCAATCACATGACTCGACTCCTTACTATATGGATTCGGAGCGCTTTGAAGTTATTGTCTGAGCATCGCGAAGCATCCATCTCCTGATGGCGCTTTCGCTAACTGCCTGGACTATTTTTAAAAAAGAAATTTTCCATCCCTTCGGGGATGGTTTTCTCAAGCGCCTCATGGGGCGCTTCAGAAAGCCAAGATTTGATGCGCATGGAGTAATTCCCTGTGTTCAAAGTTCCCTGCTGAGGAATAGAAATAATCAGCGCTTAACTGCACGAAAGTGCATTTCAACCCAACGGGGGCACCAGTCCCTGTTGGGATTGGTGTCTCTGATTTTTTTGGAGATAACCATGCTTGAGCAAACGTCGAAATCGAAGTCAGTTTCGATGAAGTTTTTTGACGCTATTGATAGGGCCAAAGAATCCAAGACTCGCGGCTCGATCCTGAGCTACGAAATCATGTCCTGCCCTTTGCAGGGTCGCGTCATTAGGGTGCAGAACAACAATGGGTTGTGGAGTCCATACCCACTGTTTGTTGAGCATCCCAAAACCATTCACTAGAGAAACTTCAAACCCGGCAGGGATCACTCCCTGTTTGGGGGTGTCTCTGCCTTTTTCAAAAGAGGAGAGCATCATGGATTTTCAGTTTTACCCTACAGGGGCACACACCGCAGCGCGCATGTGGGCCAAGTTCAAGCGCCCCATCGGTATAGTTTGTGATCCGTCAGCGGGTCAGGGGCATCTCTTGCGCCACGCGCGAGAGGGTTTCGAAGGCCTCTCGGAAGATGAACTTCCCTGGATGGCAGCAGTGCCCGACGAGGAACTGAACATGGGCCGCTATCGCTTGCGAGTTCGCGAGCGGGCGCGGTTCAAGTTCGAGGACGCTGCCAAGAAATTCTTGGCGGTCGAAATCGATCCGCAGCACCATGCCGGTCTTCGCGAAGAGGGCGCCACCATCCTGGGCTACAACTTCATGGACATCGAGTCGCTGGCAACAGTCGATCAGGTCATCATGAACCCACCGTTTGCGGACGGGGCTAAGCATGTGCTGCATGCCTGGGAGACGGTGCATGACGCCGAAATCGTTGCCATCATCAACGCGGAAACCATCAGGAATCCGTACAGCCAGGAGCGACAGCGCCTGGTTTCGTTGATTGAGAAGCACGGCTCGGTGGAGTACCTGCAGGATCAGTTCACTGATAACGTCGATCGCAAGACTGATGTGGAAGTGGCTTTGGTCTACCTTGCAAAGGTCTCCGAAAGCATCCTTGACATGGAGGCCGTCCTGAAGGGGCTCAAGACTGGGGACAACGCCAAAGGCCCGGAAATCGAGCCCGAGGTGTGCCAGGCGCTGGCCCTGCCGGACAACCTGGTGCAATACACCTATCACCGCTTCCTGGCTGCAGTGAATGCTGCCCGTGTCGCGGCGGAAGCCTCGGCGCTGGCAGCAAAGGCCAGCATAGCACTGGGAGTCACCCTCTCGGAGATGCAGGCCAAAGGGGTCGGAAATGGGTATCGGGAAGAGCCGGTGGATGTTCGCAAGCGAGCAAACGCTATTTTCCAGAAGAACTACGACGACCTCAAACAGCAGGCATGGGCGCAGATCATTCGGTCTTCGCTCCTGACAAACAAGCTGAGCAACCAGGCCAGGCGGAAAGTTGAGGCGGAAGCCCAGACGATCTACCAGCTGGAATTCAGCGTCGCCAACGTCCACGGGTTTCTCGCGGGGCTCTATGCATCCATGGGGGACATCTACTCGGACATGATCTGCGGGCTGTTCGACAACATCGTGGGCCGCAGCAATGACAACGTGGCCTTCTACAAGACGTGGAAGAGCAATGAACGTCATCGCTTTGGCATGCGCCTCAAACGCACGCGCTTCATCATCCCGAACTTCGGGACGACATGGGGCGGTGGGTTGACCTACGAATCCGAGCAGTTCCTGGCCGACATCGACAAGGTGTTTGGCTACCTGCACGGGGTATCTGATGCATACGACGGACTGGCGAGTGCTTTCAAGCGGCGCGAACGCAGCGATCAGGGCGACCGGATCAGCACGCGCTACTTCGATTTCCGCTTCTACAAAGGGGCGGGCACCATGCACTTCTACCCGAAGTCGCAAGAGGTAATCGAGAAGCTCAACCGATTCGTCGGGGCGCGGCGCCAGTGGCTGCCTGACCAGATGGCTCAAGCCAATGCGGACTTCAACAAGCAGTACGAGGAGGCGGAAACGCTCACCAAGAAGTACGACGCTGCATGGAAGAAGACTGGACAAGGGCGCTGGTACAACTCCCCTGTCTACGCGGCGACAGCAGAAAGGCAGTCGGATGAGCACCGGGATACCTGCAAGACCATGGCCCAGTGCATCGACAAGGTGCATGGGGAGCTGGACTTGCAATGCGGCCCTGCATTGACGGCGGCGGCGCCTGTGAAGGCAATTGAGATGGCAAAGGTGCAAGCACCGAAGCCACAGCCGAAGCTGCACAGCGAGCCCGAGCAATTGGATTTGTTGGCTGCTTGATTTCACCACCCCAACGGGCACTGGCTGCCCGTTGGGCCGGTGTCCGTCTTTCATTTAGGAAAACCGCAATGACAATAAATAATGAACCTCTCGGCGGCCTTCCGGCTACCGACGATCCTGCCTTTCGCGCTCAAATCGAGGGGCTCAAGCAAGTAACTACGGCGCTTAACGCTGGTGCTACGTTCCAGCGGGAGGTGCCAGGCCGCATTAAAACGAATGAGTCAGGTCAAGCACCAACTTGGCTAGTGGAAATCCGTCTGAAGGACTGGATCCGCTGCTCTCCAAGGCTATCCAGAACAGTAGCCTACGAGGAAGTGATTGCTTGGGATGAGATCGAGGCGCGACATGCCGCCTTCGACCAGTTCGAGCGACGCTGCAAGTACGAACCGGTCATGAAAAGGAAGATGCTGGATCGCCAGCTTTCGACCTTGGACTGCTGCGCGCCGGATGCCGTTGCTCTCGACGGCATGAAGGGCTAATTTCAACCACCCTGACGGGCACTTGTAGCCCTTTGGGGCCGGTGTCCGTCTTCTTTCAAAAAGGAAACGGAAAATGACGAATTACACACCCCAAACGTTGGCGCGCATTGCTGAACTCGACGCCAAAATTGATGCAGCCGATCACAATGACGCGGCGTTCTTCAACGCAGTTGCCGAGAAGGATGCCTACATTGAATCTCAAGGGCTGGATCGAGACCTGCTTGAAGTAACTGGCCGGGAAGTGTCGAATTACATTGAGCAAGCCAATCAACCACAGGCCCCAGCTGCGTTCGTGTTGCCAGATGCCTTGACACGCTTGACGCTGGCCGAACAGTTCTATAACGAACTATCGGACAGCGTTGAAGTTTTCTCGGACATTGTTGAGCAGCATGGTGCGCGAACGCTGTCTGACCTCTTTCACTTGCACGCATCCATCATGAGCAATGGGTTCATTGATGCATGGCCTGACTCGGCCGTGCTCGATGTTGTATCGCAGTTGCCATCGGCTGATCGCTGGGTTGCCTATGCCAGTGTTTACGATGAGAACGGACTTGAGAAAGAGTCCATTTTCAGCACGATGCAAGCTCAAACTGTCAATCGTGAGAGTCCGTGGGAACTGGTGAAAATGTCGAATTACATTGAGCATCCCGCATCGGGAAAGACGGGCACCTTTGCAGCGAAGTACGACCAGCACGCCGAGCGCAACGGTCAAAACTTCACTGTACTGGGGGCTGTTGATCCCGGCAGCTACGACGCAGCAGAGTGCGGTGAGCTGTTCTCCATTCGCTTCTCGGATGGAGTGCAAATAGAGGCTTGGCCTGAAGAGGTTCAATCCGCGATGAATGTGTCGAATTGCATTGAGCCATCCTGCATGACGGCCGAAGCCCAGTCATCCCTTGTGGATGGCGAGGTGCTTGGTCAAGACGCTGATGGTGGCTTGATCCAATGGAACGCCACAACTGGCGCTCCCTACAACTCTGGGGAAACAGTGGAGCAGTTCGGCATCAGCAATTTGTCTGAGACTGAACTGAAGCGACTGAATGTGTTGAATTGCATTGAGCGCACCAATCTCAGCGGCTACGTCCGCGTGACGGGAGAGGCCACGGATCCCGACGACGAGGGCGTTCAGGGGTTCTATGTGGTCGAACTGACTCTGGCGCGGCCTGTTGTGCAGGAAGCGCTGACGGGCAGTGATCGCACTGAAATCGCCGAGGCGGTATTGGATGAATTCCATAATCACCAAGGCATTGAAAACCTCGACGACTTTGCAATCACAGTCCATCTCGACGATGGCACCACAATCGAAGAAGGCGACGAAGAAGTGAGAACGGGATTGGTACTGAAGGCCGATATTTTCGGAAAGATGGACGAGTCAGAGTTGCCATTCGATCTACTTTGATCTGCTTGTTGGAGCGATCAAAGAGATACGGCGGCAGATGCACCCGCTCGCGCAGGCGCGGAATCAAACGCCACATCGCAAGAATGACGCCCGAGGATCGGCAGCATCTTGCCTGATCTTCGAAAGGTCATCTTTAAATGGTCTCAACCCCAAAGCCCATTCTGCATCGGATGGGTTTTTCACCTGAAATTAGAGCTTTGCAGCCGATGAACATGAAATTCCTATTTAATCGAATCTTTGATTGCTTTACACGACTGGTAGCGGTGGATACTCATGCTAATCAAGTCGTGCCGCAACTTAAAAAACCAAAAAATATTGAGTCAACACTGCCCGGCTTTGAGCAACCACTAGATTATGAACTGTGGTCGCGACGCTGAAGTGATGATCTAAAACATGCGCATTCGAAATGTATTTCTGGTGTCCTTAAAAGCCTGGTGCCAGCTATAGTGGCCACGTACCAAGCAACCTTCCCTTCGGGGGAGGTTTTCAAAGCATCTTGTCGCAAGGACAGGGAATTTTGAAAACTAGCTTTGTTCCTCCTCGCGTAATGCGTTGAGTTCAAAAGGTTGCTGGCCTGTCGGAAGACGAAACAGCATTCAACGCACGCAAGTGCATTTCAACCCTCGGGGTCACCTATCCCCGCAGGGGTATGGGGACTCCTTTTTTTAAAGGAATCTCATGAAAAACAATTCTATTTCCGACCCTGTTATCGCAGTTCGTGAATCTGACGGCGAGTGGAGCACCTGGCGCATCAGCCAGAACCTTACCGACCGCTGGGGCGACATCAACCGCTACGACGAGGCCAATAAGCCGCTGGCACTGCTGGAAGAAACCCCCGGCCTGCTCGAACGCCTCACCGCACAGATGTGCGACGAGATAACCTTCGTGGCGCGCAAAGACGGGCAGTTCGGCCTCTTGTTTGAGGTCGAGTTCTGCTCGATTGAAAGCGAGAAAAACAACTGCGACGACAGCGAGGAGTGGTGTCAAGCACTCAAGCCCCATGCGCAAGTTGTGAGCGCCTTGCTGGAAGGCCTCCGGGCCTTGGCACCGCAGTACCCTGGCGTGAGCTTTGCGGTTCCTGATGAAAGGCAGATCGTGGACGAGCGCCCCGCCGCCTGGGCCTTTGTCCCCGATGGCCTACTGAGTGAAAACCAACGCCACGCACTCAGCCATGCGTTGCATTCCCTGTGACGCCTGAAAGCACTATGATGACAAGCATGAACGTCCCATTTGACACCCTTGACTACGCCAAGCAATTGGCGAAGGCTGGTGTCCCTGAGGCGCAAGCCGAACAGCAGTCCAAGCTTCTTGCGGATGTGCTCGGCAAGTCGGTTGCGTTCCCTGGCGATTTGACCAACCTTGAGCGCAACATCATTGCGAAAATCGAGTTTGCCGAGTTGAAGATCGAAGGCCGCATCAGTACCCTCGTCGGTGAAGTTAGCCTGACGAAATGGATGTTGGGCACCTTGATCGCGCTCAATGTGGCGATTTTGCTCAAGCTTTTTCTGCATTGAGTTCGTGAAATTGCCTAAGACCCAATCCGCACCTTAACGGCTGCAGATTCTCAACCACCCTGACGGGCACCTGTTGCCCTCTGGGGCCGGTGTCCGTCACTCAAAGAAAGAGGACACAAAATGGAAACAAAATCGCTTGTACAACTGAACGCTATCGAAGCTTATGCCCATGCCGGAACCATGGCAGGGCGTGCCTCGAAGCGACGGGACGCTGCCTGCTCAGCGTTCCATTCGGACTGGGCAAAGCGAGCCATTGCCCTGGAAGCACCTGACTATCGCCCTGCTGCCCGCAAGGCATTCGATGATGCCTACCGCGCTGTGGCCACGCCAACGTTGGCCCCGTACTAAAACCACCCTGGCGGGTGCTCGACGCCCGCTCGGCATGTGTCCGCCTCATTGGCAGATTGTGCAAATTGCGAGACAGGGCCGGAAAGGTGCGCAAGCACCTTGTCGGCCCTGATTTTCGCGGCTACACTACCTTCACCTCCTCAGTGGAGGGGTTGTCAAAGCTTCTTCCGTTGCAGGAAGTTTTGACAACCAAGTTTGTTCCTCGGTTGCGTAACGCACTGAGTTCGAAGCGGTTGCTGGCCGCGCCTTTGGGCACAATCAGAAATCACTTAACCCTCGGGGATCCACCCGAGCGGGAAAGGTCTCCAAATTTCAAACGGAGACCACATGTATGAGAAACGCATCGCCCTGATGCATCGGCGTCGGCTCAAGCCGGTTGCCAAAAGCTCCACCACAATGGGGCATGTGAAGCAAAGCCAACATTGGCTGAAGCTGCCGCATGCACAAAGGAGCATCACCATGCAACAAATCACCATCACCTTCAGCGACGACGACACTTTGCCCGATCGTCTTCGCAAGATGGCAAATCTGCATCAGACCACCCCTCAAGACATCATCGAGCGAGCGCTTGTTGAATACTTGGGGGAATTTGCGCTCAATCCGATTCCTGAAGGTTACAGACCAAAAAACCTGCTGGAGTTGGTGCGTGCCAGAGGGCTGCTTAGGCCAGCAGAATCCTAACCACTAGCCCTCAATGGGGCAGGAGATTCCGATGAGTAATCTTTCTGCCCCAATCGGGGCAATCGTGCGCGTCTGGTTTCCTCAATCCGAGGATGTCATGACGCCGGGGCCAAAGCTAAGGCCGTGCGTGGTAGTGGCAGAAGAAGTTCGCAACGGGCGCCATATGGTGCTTTTGGCGTATGGAACCAGCCAAAACACCAACCACCGGGATTTGGGTGAATTCACCATCAAGGCTGGTTCTTACAGCTTCATTTCCAAGGATACCAGATTTCAATTTTTGAGGTCTATTTGGTTGCCCATGGACGCGGAGTATTTCCACGGTCGCCCCGAAATGCTCAAGGACGTTGATCTGAGAGCAAGCGGTAAGGCCTTAATAGAGGCCAAACTTTTTTAAACCCACCGGGGTCACCTAATCCCCGATAGGGCATGGTGACTCCATTTCTTTTAAAGGAAATCACCATGACCATTTCTATCAACCCAAAGAAGGCTGAGCAACTGCTGAGCGCATACATTAATGCGCGGACGCCGATCTTGTTGACTGGCGCCCCTGGCGTTGGCAAGTCTTCCATCGTGGAGGCTGCAGCAAAGGCGGCTCGTTGCGACATCATTCTGTCTCATCCGGTCGTGTCCGATCCCACAGACGCAAAAGGCCTTCCATGGCCAGGCAAGGATGGCGAAAGCGCCACCTTCCTGCCATTCGGTGATCTGGCGCAGGCCATCAAAGCGACCAAGCCAACGGTTTGGTTTCTCGATGACCTGGGACAAGCATCACCGGCTGTTCAGGCCAGCTACATGCAGTTGCTCCTGGCTCGCCGGGTCAACGGGCACAAGCTGCCTGACTGCGTGACGTTCGTGGCGGCAACCAACCGTCGTTCCGATCGTGCTGGCGTCACGGGCATCCTGACGCCTGTGCTGTCGCGCTTCGGTTCTGTCGTGGAAATCGAGGTCTCCGTTGATGACTGGACGCAATGGGCGCTTGGGGCAGACATGCCTCCTGAGCTCATCTCGTTCCTGCGGTTCCGCCCGGATCTGCTGCACGTCTTCGATGGTGCCAAGAAGGCCAACGACATGGAAAATTTCCCGTGCCCTCGGACATGGGAATACGTCGGCAAGACTCTCAAAATGGCTTTGCCAGAGGATCTGGAGTTCGCGGCCATTGCGGGTGCTGTGGGCGAGGGCGCTGCGATTGAACTTCGCGCGTTCTTGACCATGCTTCGCAGCAGCTTGCCGAACCCCGACAAGATCATCCTCGATCCTGACAACGCACCGATCCCGACCCGCCCCGACATGCTCTGGGCTGTATGCACTGCATTGGCCAAGAAGGCTTCGGACGCTAACTGCGGCCGAATCTTCCGCTATGCAGAGCGACTGCACGGGGCTGGGAAAAGTGAGTTCGGCACCTTGATGGTGAAGGACATCACCAGACTGCAGCCCTCGGTGTCTGAAACCCCGGATTGGGCGCGACTGGCCGTGAGCGATCTCGGTAAGTCGTTCCTTGGTTGAGGATTGAAAGCGCGGACGGCGACCAACGCTGTCACGGCGCTCAATAGCCGACCCGCCTGTGCCTCAGAGAAACCTGGGGTGTAGGTATGGTCTACACCCACCACCCGGACGGGCTCCGTGCCCGCCAGGGAAGGAGTTCGTCCATCTTTCAAAGGACGAGCTATGCTGTTAAAGTTGCTGCGGCATCTACAGCAGGAAGTCAAGAACGCATTGAGGACTCCCTCGCTCAAGCAGAAGGAAGCCTACGGGCGACTGGCGCACACCTTGTGTGCGGCATGCGTGATTGGATGCGTTTCAGTTGCGTATTCTGACCATGACGCCACAGTTGTCTTGATCTCAAGAATGATTGCACTTGCTTTCTGGGCATTGGTTCTATTTGTGATCGGCGCATTGTTCAGCAAAGGAGAATGAAATGCTTTTCGTGATGGGAAATATATTCATAGGACTCATTTGCTGTGGTTTTCTTTATCTGGCGACTCGCGAGACAAGTAAGCCTGACCAGCACTGAGAGCATCACTACCTGAGCGTTAGTTGGCGTTAGACGCCGACCACAATCGCATTGGTTTTTCAAACGACCCGCCCCTGGCAGCTGTCAGGCGTGGGTTTTTTTTCACCCCTGACGGGCGCCTGTTGCCCGTTGGGCCGGTGTCCGTCTCTTTCAAAAAAGGAAACGGAAAATGTCGAATAGCATCAAGGAAGAAGCAATTACCCTGACCCTCACACGCTCTCAGCTTGAGATAGTGCAAGCAGCAGTGCTGGAGTACCGAGAGCTGATCAGCTCGCCAACATCGGCTGACCGCGACGCCCTCGGCGACGAGTGGGCTGACCAGGAGGTTGATGCAGCGGATGCGTTGCTGGATGGAGAGTTGGCCGCAGCGAAGAAAGCTCTTGCCGTCACGTCTGGCGCTTCCTCTGCCGGGGAAGTGTCGGGTGGCAAAGATCCGGAGCGAATCGAAAAGCTCAAAACCTTGGACTTCAACGACGAAGCGGACTACCAAGAGCACCAGCGCGTGCCGCAGGAATCCAGGAACTTGGCCGCCCAACAAACGGTGTTGAGTCGCACCGAGGCCATGGATAAATTCAGAGACTTGGTTCGCCAACACGGGCTGCAGTGGACGGCGGCAGTTCCGAAAGAAGCTTACGAGCAGCTTCGGGAGTGCAACAAAGTTCTGACCACCAAAGATCGACGTGAGGCCCTGGGGTTTCGCGTTTAACTGCTAGGCCGTCAGGCAAAACACTATCGTGCCTGACGAAACTGGAAAAGAACAGATAAACCACCCTGACGGGCACTTGTTGCCCTACGAGGCCGGTGGCCGTCGCTTTTCTCAGGAGAAAACAAATGAACGCTAACGTAGTCGAAGCGGATGTGTGGCCAGTGAGCCATTCGGGGGGAGTGAAGTCCATCAGCGATGATGACCTCTGTTCCGAGTGCGCGCACTGCAGCTATCGTCCAGGCGAAATGAGCGGCTGCGAAAAAAATTGGCCTGGACTTGAAAATAACGACTATTACGTTGTTTCTTGCCAGATGTTCCAAGAAAAATAGATGTAACATTGAAACCATTCCTTCGGGGATGGTTTTCTAAAGCATCCTTTTGGGTTCTTCAGAAAACCAAGTTTGTTCCTCGGTTGCGTAATGCACTGAGTTCAAAAGGTTGCTGGCCTGTCGCAAGACAAAACAGCATTCAACGCACGCAAGTGCATTTCAACCCACGCGGGGTCTCTATCCCTGCTGGGATAGGGCTCCGCTTCTTTCTTTTAAGGAGCCCAAAATGTCTCAAATCAATCTGCAAGCCAAAGCCATGCTCGTGGGCCTCGCCATCCGTGGATGGCAGGCACGCAAGTACGACAAGAAGATCTCGCTGGAGGTCGTGGAAAAGCACGCTGCCACCTCTGACGCAGGTCGCTTTAACAAGCACCTGTTGCCTGGTAGCGCCGAGTCCTACGAGAACGTTCATAAGAAGGGACGTGAGCTGCGCACCTTCTACTACGAGCAAACCCTGCCGTGGTCGAAGGATGGTCAACGCATCTTGCCAACGGCGAACTATGAAAAGTTTGCTGACGGAGCACGGAAACTGAAGCAGGAATATGCGCTGGCAACAGAGGCATTTCTCCGCGACTATCCCGTGCTCAAAGAGGATGCCAAGACCCTGCTGGGGAGCATGTTCAATGAGATGGATTACCCAACGGTTGCAGAAATGCGATTCAAGTTTGGGATTGATCTTGAAGTTCTTCCGTTCCCATGTGCAGCTGACTTCCGCGTAAGCCTGGCTGACGCAGAAGTGGAGCGCATCCGGATCGACATTGAAACTCGCATGGCAGCAGAGGTTGGTAACGCCCAGAAGGATTTGTGGAATCGACTGCATAACGCGGTTGACAACATGATTCTTCGGCTATCCAAGCCTGAAGGCAAGTTCCACGACACCCTCGTGAGTAACGTGTCCGATCTGGTGGATCTGATCCCGCGCTTGAACCTCACCGGGGATCCCAAGCTGGAGGAAGTTCGTGCCAAGTGCGAAGCCGCGCTAACCGCTCACAGCCCGCAAGAGCTGCGAGACGACACGATCATCCGTGGTCGAGTGGCTGCCCAGGCCCGTGAAATTGCGTCCTTGATGGACGCTTACATGTAAGGAGATGAGCCATGATGGATCAAGTTTCTGCCGCAAGGCGTGGCTTGATCCTCGATCAGCCATTCTTTGGGGTTCTTTCCCTAAAGCTCGAACTGGTCGAGGATCGAGTGTCCACCAAGACGCTCAAGACCGATGGCAAGAAAATCTGGTTCAACCCAGCCTATGTCGGCACGCTTAGCAAGTACGAGCTTGTGGGCGTGATGGCTCACGAGGTGCTGCATTGCGCGAACGGGCACTCCTGGCGACGGGAGCATCGAGATCCCAAGCTTTGGAACGAGGCCTGTGACTTGGCAATCAACCCGATTGTTTTGTCTGCTGGCATGGTTCTCCCTCAAGGTGCGCTGGATGGGGCACCTTACTTGGGGATGAGCCCGGAAGCGATTTACGCAAAGCGCCAGCAAGAGCAACAGGACAGTTCACCTCAACCGCAGCAAAGCCCAGGGGGCGGCGGTCAGCAAGGCCAGCAGCCATCCCAGGGCAATCCGGGAGAGGCTGATGATCAAGGCGACGAAAAACAAGACCAGGAAGATTTCGGATGCGGTGAAGTTGTGGACTGCGAAGACACAGCAATGCCGGAGATGAAGGCAGACTGGTCTTCTGCCGTACTCAATGCCGCCAAGCAGGCTCAAGCCATGGGGCGACTGCCTGCCGGTATGGAACGCCTGGTGCATGAAATCAAAAATCCTGCCCAGGACTGGCGAGCCATCCTTCGGCGCTTTGTTCAGGAGAACGCCTCAAGCGACTACTCATGGAAATCGCCGAATGGACGCTACCTGCACATGGGGCTATACATGCCGTCGCTGAGAAGTGAGAGCATGCCACCTATGGTAATTGCAGTGGATACATCGGGTAGTATCGATAGCCTGGTAGTTAGTCAATTCGCAAAAGAGGTCAACGCGATAGTGGACGAGATGCAACCGGAACAGGTTCATGTAGTCTACTGTGATGCGCGGATCCAAGGGGTGGATGTTTTTGAGCGTGGAGAGAAAATCACTATATCCCCCAAAGGATTTGGTGGTACAGATTTCCGCCCTGTTTTCAAATGGGTGGAAGAAGAAGGAATAATGCCGTCATGTCTGGTCTACTTGACCGATATGGCCGGGCCATTTCCAAAAATGGAACCTGACTATCCTGTGTTGTGGGGAGATACCGATGGGTACTACCCGCCACCATGGGGAGAGCACGTCAGGGTTCAGTGCAATTAGGAGGCCGCGCGGCTGTGCGGTGATCCTGAATCAGCATCCCACGGGGCAGCATGTCCCGTGGGGCATGCTCCCCGTGGCTTGTTCAACCGAAAGGACATACAATGACCACAATGAGAATTCCGTTCGAAGTGTTCGACCTTCTGGAGAAGCGCCTTGGGCGTGACGATGCAATTGCCTTGGCAAAAACCATCGACACCTCATTGGAGCATATGGAGGAGCGCAGCAAAGCCATTGCCGCCCAGCGCAAGCTGGAGATCAAGGACGAGTTGCGCATTGAGCTTCGTGATGAGTTGGCTACCAAAGAAGACCTTGCAAAATTACAGATGTCAGCCAAAGAGGACATCGCAAAAATGGACAAGAGGTTCACTGTATTTTTCGTGGTCACGATTTTCACGGTAATCTTGCTCAATCGCAATGCTCTTGAGCTTCTGGGGAAGATCTTTGGATTGATTAAATAAATAGATTACCTTGCTTTACGGCAGGGTTTTCTAAAGCATCTTATAGGGTGCTTTGGAAAACCAAAATTTGACGCGCCTGGAGTAATTCCATGCGATCAATATTCCCAGCTGAGGAATAAAAATAATCAGCACTTAACCGCTCGTAAGAGCTTTTCAACCCACGGGGGCACTTATCCCCAGTGGGGCATGGTGATCCCTATTTTTATGGAGTCATCATGACATACGAAAACATATACGCACAGATGAAAATCGTCGCAGAAGCGGCGAAGCAACGAGGCCTCCTTCAGGCCTACGAGCAAGACTTCTATCTGTACGACCACGAGGCCGTCCGCTCCAATTGGACACCGGAAGGCAAGTTTCTTTGGGTGATCACGCCCAACGGAACCCACCTTACGGAGATCGGGATTCATCCCAAGCAGAACGACTGGGCTCTAGCCACGGTGCATAGCGGTTACAAGACAAGAGAAATCTATCTTGTGAGTGCCAGTGGCATCAAGCAGCTCACGGTGGAAAAAGCGGAATCGGAAATCAAGAAGCTCGACTACATCGTTGATGGCTCAACCATCATGGCTAAGACCGGAGAGGTTCTGGCGTATATGCGCTTGAAACCTATCCGAAGCCAGGGGCGACAAGGCGGGGAAATCCGATTTAATCGCCCTGACAACATGTCTTACACTGATCGCCTCAAGCACGTTTTGACGAATATTGCCAACAACGAGATATCCAAATACTACGGCAGTTGGTTTGTTGTGACGGATAGTGTTGTTTTCGAATAAACTGATTGATGATGAGGTATGCACGCAATTGCGTGCGATACTGAGGCCTCAGAGTATTACGGCATCAGCAATCGAGGCTTTCATGCTTTTGCACGGAAAATTCGTTGCAATGCCGTAGGGTTCATTAATATTTAACCATTAGTTAATCTACCACCCTCGCGGGGCCAATGCCCGCATAGGGGCAGGCTCCGCTTTTCCTTAGGAGTCATTATGAACGAGAATCTTAGAACCTACCTGGTTACCCTATCTGAAGATGACAATGCCAGAACGTGTATTCATTTCATCTGCCAGGCAGAGGATGACCAGCATGCTACGGAACAAACCATGGACATGTATCCGCAAGGACGTATCACCAATGTCCTGAAGTCGCCAAAGCCTGGCGATAAGGTTTGGTGGAACGACCCTGACGAGGATGCTTCGTCGGGGCACTATCAAGTGCTGAGAGTTTGTTCCGAGAGCGGTGCGATAGAGTACGCGGACACAATGGTGGTTTTAAAAAATCACCACGGCTCTATTGCCGAAGTTTATGCATCCGAGCTGAATGAAGAACACAGCATCGAATGCCTCGCGGATGATGTTCTCAACAGCGAATCGAATGAAGGCTGTGCGGCAGATTACACGATTGTCAAACGATCGTGGTTGATGGCGCTGATTGAGGAAATCCGGGGCGCGAATTTGACACAGAGAGCTACGGCACTGAAGCCAACACAACAAGCCCTGACTCAGGCTATGCAATACAGCGAACATCACGAAAAGTTTGTTCTGCAGGTGGCAGGCTTGAACATTTGGGGATATGACAAAGATTGCGGCAATCCGTACCAAGAGTGCGATGAGCCAGACGAGGGTCATGCTGATTCTCATGCCTGCTTAATGGCGCTCATTGAGCAGGCGCGCAAACTTTGAGTAAAAGTAGACAAACCATCCCTTAGGGGATGGTTTTCTCAAGCGCCATTTATGGCGCTTCAGAAAATCAAGTTTGTTCCTCGCTGTGTAATACAGCGAGTCAAAAACGGTTGCTGGCCGTGCCTCCCTGGCAAAGCAGCATTTCAGTTGGCGAAAGCCATAATTAACCCACGCGGGCACCTACACCCGCTGGGGGTGTAGATCCGCATTTTATAAGGAGCTACTCATGAAAATCACCACCTCTCAGATTTACGTCATTGTCTCGAAGGCTGAATTGGCCATCTCCGAGGATGATGAAGGATTCTGGAACGAAGAGCTTGGCTGGGTCGGCTTGTCCGATGCTACCCACTACAACTCAAAGAAGGATGTCACCTTGCATCCTCCGCAGGTCATGGGGGAGTACGCGCAGTGGATGACGCTGGATGAGGCGAATGCTGAATATGGCGAGCTGCAACCTGAGATCGTCCGCGTGCGCCTGTGCCTCGATGTCACTTATGCCCTTAACGGCGAAAGTGCTGATTCCATGCAACGGCTGCTCAGGCGCATGTGTATCTCAGCCATCGAAAATGGAATGCTCACTGGAGCGACCGATTCCGAGGTTGAGGACTACTCTGTGAACACTGTGAAAGTCATGGAAACGCCGACCAAAGATGAGATTGCCGAGTTCATTCTTGACAGAATTGAAAACGGCGAGTTCGACTTGGAGGGCTTGCCGAATCGCGTGGCCAGATATGGCCTGATGGAGCCGAACGAGTTTGCCGATGAAATGCGAGAGCGTATGGATTCTCTGAAGTGTGAATAACCAAAGGAGAATGTCATGAATCACACCATGCGAGTTCTTGCTGGAGAAAAGCGACAGCGATTCTTTCGACACCTCAAGGGAACGAACGCGTTGCCAGTTGATCAATTGGTTCGCGTGATCCGGTCTAAGGATTCCTACTCTGCTTCGTTTCGCGTTGCAGCGTTGCGTAATCTGGTTTCTGCTGCTCCGCTGGAAGTGACGCGAGGGCGCGTATATTGTGAGCGCCGTCGTCTTGTCAGGGCTCACTACTCCGTCTGATCCAACCATTAAAATTATTGAAACGAGCGATAAAGTATGAAGCAGTATCTAGTTTCCCTGGAATACGTGCGAATGGCAATCCGTTACAATAGGCGGATGCGTGAAACAACTCAAGCAATGGCAGTCAGTCGTCCGTACGATCCTATGCGTGGCCGTGGCGATGATTTGCTATATGGGGCGTGTGTCATCTTTCCGATAACATAGAGGCTCGCTAGACGACATTGGCGTCGGCGGGTTGGTGTGTAACTCAACCTACTAAGAGCCCCTCCACTTAGGAGGCGGCTTTCTCAATGGTCAGACAATAGGCCTTTGAGAAAGCCGAGTTTGTCACTCCTCGCGTAATGCGTTGAGTTCAAAAGGTTGCTGGCCTGTCGCAAGACGAAACAGCATTCAACGCACGCAAGTGCATTTCAACCCTGACGGGCACCTGTTGCCCGTTGGGCCGGTGTCCGTCTCTTTCAGAAAAGGAAACGGAATGTCGAATTACATTGAGCCATCCACCATGACGGCCGCAGCGTCACCAGACAACCTGGGCGATCCCCAAAACGCTCTTGGCCAAGTTGCCGTAAAGCCCTTTTACATCTGGGCAAATGAAGACTGCGCCAACAAGAGTGACAGCTTTAGTGAAGCCAAGGCCATCCGACTGGCGTTGGTCAACTACGGTTGCGAAGCGGTATATATCGTAGACACCGATGGTGTCGAAGTGGTGGACGCTGAGATCGAGGCTCACGAGGCGCTTGCGAAAGCTGGCTACTATGCCGGTGCGCGCAAGCCAGAAGTGAAGCCCGGATTCCCAGGCGCTTTCATGGTGAACGATCCCCAAGACCCGGAAGGCTTTGCAATCGTCGGCGACGACGTTGCTGCGCTCATTCTGAAGGCAAGGGAGCACCTGATCGAGCCAAAGCAAGCTGAACATCAGCTTGATCATTTATGCCAATACGGGCATAATTTGCCATGATCCAGCCGCCACGTAAGCCTATCAAGTGGGTCGGCTCGTCGAAGAAGGATCTCAAGGAAATGCCTGAAGACGTTCAAGACGTTTTCGGATTTGCCTTAGGGTTGGCGCAGGCTGGGCAAAAACATGATGCCGCGAAACCTCTCAAGGGATTTGGTTCGGCTGGCGTTCTGGAAGTTGTAGAAAGCGATGAAGGCGGAACCTATCGAGCAGTTTACACAGTTCGACTGGCTCACTGGATCTACGTTCTGCATTGTTTCCAGAAGAAATCGACAAGAGGCATAGAAACACCGAAGCCAGACCTTGACCTAGTTAGGTCAAGACTCAAGGACGCAGAGGAGGATCATGCCGCTTGGTTTGCGCAGGCAAAAGGAGTAAGAAAATGACAGTCGCAATTGAAGTCGGCTCTACCAATGTGTATGCCGACCTTGGCTATTCCGACGCTGCAGAAATGCAGCGCAAGGCCTCTCTGGCGGCAGAAATCGCACGAGCAATCAAGGCTCGGCGCCTGACTCAAGAAGCTGCAGCAATTTTGCTAGGAATTGACCAGGCAAAAGTTTCAAAGATCACTCGCGGACAATTCCGTGGCGTGAGTGAAGCAAAGTTGCTTGAGCTTGTTGCAAAGCTCGGCCGCGATGTGAAAATCATCATCGGTAAGACTAAACGGCAAGGCTCCGGCAAGATTGTGCTTGAGTTTGCATGACGCTGACCCGTGATTTCAACCACCCTGACGGGCACTTGCCCGTTGGGGCCGGCGTCCGTCAATTTTCAAAAGGAAATGAAGATGGTTCAGCAACACAAGCTGGTGCAGCTAAACAGCATCGAGGCCTATGTAGAGTCTGGAACCAAGGCCGGGCTCGCTTCCAAGCGTCACGACGCCGCAAACTCTGCCTTTCATTCTGACTGGGCCAGGCGAGCGATCGCGATGGAGGCGCCAGAATATCGACATGTCGCGCGCAAGGCATTCGATGATGCCTACCGCGCTGTGGCCACGCCAACATTGGCCCCGTACTAAAACCACGCTGGCGGGTGCCCGACGCCCGCTCGGCATGTGTCCGTCTCATTGGCGGATGTGCAAATTGCGAGACAGGGCGGGAAGGTGCGTAAGCACCTTGTCGGCCCTGATCTTCGCGGCTACACTACCTTCACCCCTCAGTGGAGGGGTTGTCAAAGCTTCTTCTGTTGCAGGAAGTTTTGACAACCAAGTTTGTTCCTCGGTTGCGTAATGCACTGAGTTCGAAGCGGTTGCTGGCCGCGCCTTTGGGCACAATCAGAAATCACT
>ENA-UOUJ01000106-UOUJ01000106.1-activated-sludge-metagenome-genome-assembly--contig:-NODE-106-length-73183-cov-9.190392_pt1 | contig 73183 bp, 61 predicted proteins | sample MGYA00249839_ERZ747224 | MGnify/ENA primary metagenome ERZ747224 (study PRJEB28782, sample SAMN03220277) | activated sludge metagenome | biome: wastewater; feature: sewage sludge; material...
AGCTGCCGCTTAGGCAGCCTGACCCACCCTGTCACCTATCGGTGCAGCAGTCCCGCCCTGGGCCATCAACACCCAGAAACTCCCCTCCTTGGCAATCCGTTCCTTCTTCGACAACACGCGCAACACCTCATCAGTGGGGGGGGTGTTGCAACGACCGATTGAGCTCGCCGATCCTCAGACGGACGCTATGTCGCTGATGCTGCACGTCCCACTGCATGGGCTACAACGGGACGATGGGATGGCTCGATAAGTGGTTTGGCTTGGACGAAACGGACTGGCCGCAGGATCCGAAACTGAACATGTTTCGTGAGGCGGTGTGGCAGCTGTCGCTGGACGGTGAGGTCCGCGGATGGGTGACGACCTCTGTGATGCCCATGCGTTCGCTGCCGTTCTTCTGGGATAAGCAGGAACAGATGTGGACCCAGGTGCATTGGGTGGACGGCCGGCACGAGTACTGCGAAGAAGACTACGGCCCCGAATGGTATGCGGTGGAGGAACTACGCCACGGACACTTCTCTACGTGGGATCCGGCGGTCGATGAGGAAGTCGACTTCGACGCGACGCTCGTCACCGGCGCCGAGCGAGACCGCCTATGGACAGAGTTGAACCACGGGCTCGAGCCTCACAGTCGGAGTTAAGGAGAGGCCCACACATATATATCCGCGTGGATTGACTGGGCCCAAGTGTCCGATGGTGGATCCCTCAGCGGTGTGGTGTTCAGCTTGGGATCGGAGTCTGCTGGTACGAGGCGAGAGCCCACCCGTTGCCTTGACGGACGTACACGCTTGCCATCAGAGCAACGAATGCCGGTGCTGTGCCGTCACGGTAGGCGGTACCGCGGTAGACGAGCACGGCGGCGGAGTCTCCGAGTGGGATTAGTCGTTCCTCATCGATGTCGTAGGAACGCCATGGTGGTGCTTCGTTGAGTGATTCGACGACGTCCTGTCGACTGAACACCTGACCGTGGGCCAGGACCATAACGCTGTTGTCTGTCATCAGTCGGCCGTAGAAGTCGGCTCCGGTGCTATTGCACAGCGATTGCCAGCCCTGATGCTCCAGCTCCATCAACTCCTGCAAGCTCATGCGGCCACGGTAGCCGCCGCTGCACGGCACTCGCTTGCCGGAGCGTCGCATGGACCTTGGTAGTGCGCCGCAAGCGGATCCCCAGCGAGACGGTCAAACCGGACCGCGGCCCCACGATGGTGGCTCGATTTCGTCCTGGGCGCGGCTGGCCACGTGCTGGACGGCTGGCCGCTGCCACCCGATTGATGTCCTACTAGAGCGACGGCTCACGACACGCTACCTTGGGGGCACCCCGAAGCAGAGGAGCGCCCGGTGGGCAAAGTGGTCATGTACGCCGCGGTGTCGGTGGACGGCTTCATCGCGGACGAGAACGACCAGCCCGGACCGCTGTTCGACTGGTTGACCAGCGGTGACGTGCCGTTGGACGAGAGTGGCGTGTTGACGGTGTCGCAGACGTCCTACGACTACACCCGGCCGTACTGGGACCAGATCGGGGTGACCATCGCCGGCCGCCACGTCTTCGACATCACGGACGGCTGGGACGGGACGCCTCCGGCCGGGGTGGACCACGTCGTCGTCGTGACCCACCGGGGCAGGCCCGAGGGCTGGGACCCCGAGGCCCCATTCCAATTCGTCGACGGCATCGAGGCAGGCGTGGCCACCGCGCAGGGACTCGCCGGTGACCGCATCGTCGAGGTCGCCGCCGGCGACGTCGGCGGCCAGGTGCTTGCCGCGGGCCTGGTCGACGAGGTGCGCATGGACGTCGTACCCGTCGTGTTCGGGTCCGGCAAGCCCTACTTCGGGTCGGTCCAGGGGCACCACCTGTTGGAGGATCCCGACGTGATGCTTCAGGGCCACCGGGTGCTTCACCTGCGCTATCGGGTGCGCCGTTGACCGATCCCCTTGCGGCAGGCTTCGGGACTATCTGCCCGGGTGTGCCCGCCGATCCGGTGGTCTTCAGCGCTGTGCCCGGCAGACCGACTCGCGGCGCCGAGCGAGGGCCGCTCCCGCAGCGGACCGTCGGCCCCGTCAGTGGTGACGATGGCCCGGTAAGTGCGCCTTCTCGCCGTCCTGGTCGAAGATGGTCAACAGCTCGACGGGTCCGTGATGCGCCTGGAGTAGGTGCGGGGTCATGGTGGAGAACTCCACAGCCTGACCCGGGTGGACCAGGATGGTCCGCGTGCCGAGCTGGAGCCGGATGGTGCCGCTGAGCACCGTGAACCACTCGTAACCGGGGTGCACGCGGGGCTCGTGCACCTCATGGTCGGCGGCCAGGCGCATCTTGGCGATCGTGACCCCCCGCCGGTCGCGTTCCCGCGAGAGCAGCCAGAACGTCGCACCGCCCATGGATTCGGGCTCCGGGCGAATCACCACGTCCTCGTCCCCCTCCGGCTCCACCAGCTGATCGAGGGAGGTGCCGAGCGCCTTGGCAATGGCCACGAGTTGCTCAAGCGCGATCCTCTGGTGACCGGTCTCGATGCGGCTGAGCGTGGACGGGGACAGGAAACAGCGGGCCGCGAGCGTGTCCAAGGTCCATCCGCGCGCTAGGCGCAACCCACGGATGCGCTGCCGGACGATGGACTCTGCCGATTCTTGCGTCATACGCAAGAGTGTATTCGTATTGTGGGAGACGGCCGTAATGTGGATGCCATGACTGCTCATCACCACGACCCTTTCGGCCACGAGGCTTGGCACGAGCTCCCCGACGGTTTCGCCGAGTACCTCGAGCTCGAAACCCGGCTGAACGCCCCGCTGCGTGATGCCGTCCTCGACCGTGTCGCCGGTGCCCTCGACGCAGACCCGGCCGTCGTTCTCGACCTAGGTTCCGGCGCCGGTGCAGACGCCGTGGCACTGGCCGGCCGGTTCCCCACCGCCCAGGTGCACGCCCTGGACGTCGCCCCGGAGCTTCTGGACCGTCTCGCGGGTGCGGCGACCGAGGCCGGACTGGCGGACCGGATCCACGGGCACCGAGTGGATTTGGACGGGGGCTGGCCGGCGGAACTCCCACAGGACGTGGACCTGGCCTGGGCGGCGCTGTCCCTGCATCACGTCAGCAACCCCGCCGCCGTGCTGCGGCGCGTGTTCACCGCGCTGCGGCCCGGCGGGGTACTCGTCCTGACGGAGCTCACCGGTGAGGAGGGGTTCGAACCCACAGATCTCGGCACCGACCGTGAGGGGCTGGCGCGCGCCCTGGCACAGCGCGCCCCGCACGCGATGGCGGACTGGGACCGGCTCTTGAACGAGGCCGGGTTCTGCGCGGTGAACCGCCGCGACCACGAGTTCGTCGTCCACGCAGAGACGGATGAGGGCGCCCGGTACCTGCAGCGGAGGGTGCAGTCCCAAAGGGAGCGGCTTACCCCGCAGCTGACCAGCACGGACATCGAGGGGCTCGACGGGGCCCTGGGTGCCCTCAAGGATGGGACGTCGGAGATCACCCTGCGCTCCGGCCGCGCGGTGTGGATCGCGACGCGCCCGTCGACGTCCAATGCCCCCACCGGGCATGCGGCCCGAGAACCGCTCCGTGTACGGGCCCAGGAGAGCAGATCTCAGAACGGCCGGTCCGACGCGGCGGCCGAGGACCTGGAGGCGGAGGTGGTCGTCCTGGGCGGCGGTCCCGCGGGGCTTGCGGCCGCCGTCGCGCTGGCCCGGTCGTGTCGCTCCGTCGTCGTGGTCGATGCTGGCGAGCCTCGTAACGCCCCCGCCGCGGGAGCCCACAACCTGCTCGGGCACGAGGGCATCGCGCCGGGGGAGTTGCTCGCTCGAGCCCGTACGGAGGCCGAGGCCTACGGTGTGCGGATCGTTCCGGGACGAGCGACCGGGATCTCGGGTGCAGTCGATGACTTCACCGTAGAAGTCGATGACGGGGCCTGCCTGGTCCGCGCGCGCCGGGTCATCCTCGCGACCGGGCTGGTCGACGACCTCCCGGACATCCCCGGGGTCCGCGAGGGCTGGGGTCACACCGTCTTGCACTGCCCGTTCTGCCACGGCTGGGAAGTCCGGGACCAGCAGATCGCCATCCTCGCGCGGGACGAGGTGGCCATCCACCAGGCCATGCTGTTCCGCCAGCTCAGCGACCGGGTCACCGTGTTCCTGCACGAGGCGCCGGAGCCCACCGAGGAACAACGAGACCAGATGGCGGCGCTTGGGATCGAGGCCGTGCGGGGCCGGATCGAACGCCTGGTGCTCGAGGGCTCCCAGGTGCGCGCGGTGGAACTGGAGGACGGCAGCACCTTCGCAGCCGACGCCGCCGTCATCGCCCCGCGTTTCGAGGCCCGCACCGAGCTGTACGAGCAACTCGGGGGCACCATCGAGACGACACCTTTCGGCCGACAGGTCCCCGCCGACCCACGCGGGATGACAGCGATCCCGGGAGTCTGGGCCGCCGGCAATGCCAACCAGCTCATGGCGATGGTGGTCGGCTCGGCCGCGGCCGGCGTCACCACGGGTGCCGCCGTCCACGGCGACCTCTGCGTCGCATCCCTCCAGCAGGCCCTCGAGGCCCGTCGGGCCGTCACCGCCTGATCGCGGTCTATCGCGCACGCGGGCCGCCTCTTTGCTACTGAACCACTCCCGCCGACGCCCCGTGGGTTCGTCATTTTCGTAGGGGTAGCCGAGGAACTCACCGCACTGCCAAACATGGATCTCAGCGTGCCCCGGCAACTCAAAGCACCACCCCTTGCATCGCCACCACCAACCGTTCCGAAACGGGATCCCTCGCTGGGACGGTCCTGGCGAAAGGCTTCTTAGTTCCTCGCGGGACCGGTGGAGGTTCCTCTAACGGGCAGGCTGGCACGCGTGGACAGCGCCGCCAACAGGCGACCAAAGAAGACCGCCATTGTGCGATCAAATCCTTAATGCGGTGTTACCGTGCCAGTTGTTCCGTGGCGGCTGCGGCGAGGCCGAGGGCCGGAGCGCGGGGCTGGACTGGTGCATCTGGGACCTGGCGTGAGCACACTGGGGGCATGCATAGTTCCGAGTTCCTCATGACCGCGGACCTGGCCTTGGCGGCCAGGGCACTGGCCCAAGTCTCCGGGGCCTATGTGGCCGACCGCGCCGGGCTTGACCCTGGACGGTTACAGGCGTTCGAGCGGGGTAGTGCCGATCTGGCGATCGGAGAGAAAATGCGGCTGCAACGGGCTCTGGAAGACTGCGGAGTCGTGTTCATCCCCGAGGATGACCAGTCCGGTTATGGCGTGCGGCACCGGTTGACCCGCGCCAAGATGAACCGATTGGAGAACTGGGAGAACGAGGGCGGCCCCGCCTCCGAGCATGACGTCTAGCGCCGGTTCTGATCGGCCGGGTCCGACCGTGAGTCTGGACGCCTGCACCAGCGGTGTCTCAGGCGTTCACATCGAGCTACCCGTGCCGTGTTTGCGCACCGTTTCCTGGTTACGGCCTGTTCGACACGGTTATTCGTGACCTGACGCCCCGCCGCGATCATCACCGCGACGCTGACCCACGGGCATCCGGGCCCGCCCCATCTAACGGGTCGGGGGGAGGGGCTGGAGCTTGAGTTCTCGGGACTACGCTTCCTTCATGGGATCACCCGGGGCCGCCGCCGTTCATGCCGCGATCGTTTACAATCCGGTCGGCAGGCTTCCGCTGGACCGGGTGCGGGGGGCCGTCGAAATCCAGGAGCACCGTCATGGTTGGGGCCGGTCTCGGTGGTACCGGACGAGTCGGGAGGACTCCGGGCGGAGCGCAGCACAACAAGCCCTGGCGGGCGAGCCAGCGGTGGTCATCGTCGTCGGCGGGGACGGGACCGTACGAACGGTCGCCGAGGTCTTGCACGGTAGTGGAACGCCGCTGGCGTTGCTGGCGGCGGGCACCGGGAACCTGTTGGCTCGGAACCTGGGGCTGCCGCGGGGGGATATTGACGCCTCGGTTCGGGCGGCATTCGGCGGGGTGGGCCGTCGGGTCGATGTGGGGGTTGCCGAGCTGGAGGACGAGGCCGGGCACCGCAGCAGTCGGGTGTTTTTGGTCATGGCCGGGATTGGGCTGGATGCCCAGATGGCGGCGGACACCAGCGCGGTGGCCAAGCGACGCCTGGGCTGGTTGGCCTATGTGGATCCGATCGCGAAGTCGATCCTCCGTAATCGGTTGTTCCAGTTGCGGTTCCGGGTCGATGGCGGGGGCGTGCGCTCTGCCCGGGCGCACACGATCATCGTGGGCAACTGTGGCACGCTCACCGGCAGCATGCTCTTGTTGCCGGCCGCCAAGGTGGACGACGGGGTTCTGGACATGGTCATCCTGCGCCCCAAGGGCCGGTTCGGGTGGGCCCGGATCGGCACCCGCCTGGCGCTCCAGGGGGTGGCCCACCGGTCCCGGTTCGGCCGGGCCATGCTGGTGCTGGCCCCAGACCTACAGGCCCTGGCCTATGCCCAAGGACGGGATTTCGCGGTCCGCTTCGAGGTCCCCCACCGCGTGCAGCTCGACGGGGACAGCTTCGGCACGATCGTCGCCGCCCGGATTACCGTTCGTCCGGCTGCCCTGCAGGTCTGCACCGCGAACACAGAACCCTGATCTGCCCCAGGCGCGGGGATGCCACGGTGCCCGGGTCGTTCTCGGTCAGCGGCCCGGCCCGGTCCTACCCCGATGTCCTGCGGGCGGTAGATGCTCGGCCCCAAAGAGCCGCACCAAGCCGGGCAGGCATACCGTTGGTGAGGGGCGGTGGATGGTCAGAGTCGTCGTGCCGGAGGGGTATGGGCGGTGAGGATTAGCGGTGGTGTGAACGGCTGACATGCGTGCTGGGGGGCGCCTATTGTCGGGGCAGGTTCCGTTGATGGCTGTGGCACCGCCGAGTGCTGCCCCACCCTCAGGAGTATTCGATGGGCGCTTCTTCCTCCTCCGATGCCCGACCTGCCGACGAAGGCGCGTCGGACCGCGGGGCTGCGGCCCGTCCCACGCCGGTCGAGGCGATCCAGGGTGCGCGCGCCCACGACGACGCCGCGCACGCGGTGGCCCCGGTTCTCGGGGTCTGGGCGGACGCCCTGGGTCGGGCCGGGTCCCGGGCGGCCCAGACGCTGCTAATCGCCGCGGTCGTGGTGGGCGTGGTCTGGGTGTTGCTGCGGGTAACGCTGGTGGTGATCGCCCTGCTGGTCGCGCTGATCCTGGCCGCGGCGGTGGCACCGGCCGTCAAGTGGCTCGAGCGCCGGGGCTGGTCAGACCTGCTGGCCACCCTGGCCGCGTTCCTGGGGATCCTGGTTTTGGTCGGTGGGGTGCTCACCGGCATCGTGTTCTCCGTGCGCAGCGAGTGGGACACCCTCACCACCCAGGCCGTGGAGGGCTGGGAGGAGCTGCAGCGGTTCGTCACCGCCGGACCGGTGCCCATCGACACCGCCGCCATCGACGAGGCCGCCCGCCAAGTAGGGCAGTTCCTGTCCAGCGGGGCGGCCGCCAGTGGGGCGATCAGCGGGATCTCCGCGGCCACCCAGGTCATCACCGGGGCGGTGCTGGTCATCGTCATCCTGTTCTTCTTCCTCAAGGACGGGGAAACGATGTGGAACTTTTTGTTGCGCTGGACCCGGGGGGAACGCCGGGCCAAGCTGGCCGAGTCCATCGACCGGGGCTCGGAGGTCCTCGGCGGCTACGTGCGCGGCACCGCCGCGATCGCCCTAGCCGATGGCATCCTCATCGGCGCCTTCCTGGTGATCTTCCGGGTGCCCCTGGCCCTGCCCCTGGCCGTGATCGCCTTCGTCACCGCCTTCATCCCCGTGATCGGGGCAACCATCGCCGGGGCCCTGGCCGCCCTGGTCGCTCTGGTGACCAACGGCCCGCTCATCGCCCTGGCGCTGATCGCCTGGGTCATCATCGTCAATCAGATCGAGGGCAACATCCTGCAACCGATCATCATGGGGCGCACCCTGAGCCTGCACCCACTGTTGATCCTGCTGGCCTTGACCGTGGGCACCATCGTGGGCGGGATCTTCGGGGCCATCCTGGCCGTACCGTACACCGCGGTGACCTGGGCCATCCTCCAGGTCTGGGCCACCGGCTACCAGGCCGGCCCCGACCCGGTCCTCGGGGCAGACCCGCTGGATCCCAAGGACCAGATGCGGGACAAGGCCACCCTCGCCCAGCGCTTCCGATACCAGCGCATGCGCCTGCAACACCGCCGCGGCGCCCGCCTCGGGGCCACCGAACAGGACACGACCGGGACCAACCCCACGGACAAGACCGACACCGAACACCCCTGACCTCACACCACGCCGCGCCACCGGTGAGGACCCGGCGCCGCGATCACGGCCATACGCTGAGGTTCGCGCTGGATCACTGGTCGTCATGCAGAGCGTCCCCGTGCCGCAGCTGCGGCACGGGCCCTCTAACTGTCCTCGGCTTCCCGGAGTTCGGCCCGGCTCATGCGATGATGCCGCCTTGGTTCTGCCACCAGGCGACCAGGTCTTCGCGCACGGGCCGGGACATCAGCTCCGCGGCCCGCTTTTCTGCATCCAGCACCGCCGCCCGCACCGATTCCCACACGACCTGGTCGCTCTTCTTGCCCGCCTCGATCCAGCCCGGCGAGACCTGCTCGCGGCGGGCATCGGCGGCCTGGATGGCCGGATCCCCCGACGCCTTACGCAGGTTCTCATAATCTTGCATCAGCTTCTGCGGGCGTTCGGACTCACTCAGAAGCTGGGCCGCGAAAACGATCCCGGTTCCGGTCTTGGTCCCGTGGCGCAGGGCAAGGGCCACCACGTCGGCATGGCGGTGCTCGCTCTGGACGGGGCGCCACTCCAGCAGGTCCAGGTCAATGCCTTCCCGCGCCAAATCGACCAGGGACGCATCGGTATCGGACCACATCAACTCGCTGCCCGGCTGGACTCGATAAAGCATCGTCGGCTCCGATCAGATTGGTGCAGTGAGCCTACCCGCGCCTCGGGCCGATAGATAGGTGCCCACGGGAGCGCCGTCCCACTCACCGAACACCTTATCGCGGCACTTTCGCAATACCGGCGTGCGAGGCCCGGGCAGAGGATGCCCCGCTCAGCGCTATTGCTAACGAGGCCCGGGGGACCCTGCTGGCCGGTGATGCCCTATTCCTTGATCTCACGCACGGGCTTACCGGCGTGCGTGTCCCACACCGACGGGGCACGGTGCACGATGCCGTCCGCGACCGTCTGGAGGCGGATGAAAAGAGCCAGAGGCGGGACTGGGTGGGGCCGGCCGGTCACTGCGGACCACAACACGGATTCAAAGGGTGTGGCTGGGCGAAGCGTGCCGGAGGGCACATCGAGGTCGGCGGTCTTCTGGGCCTCTTCGGCCACGAAGAACGGGCAGTGTCCCACGTGCCGGCACGTCAGCGGGCCGGCCGGGTGCTCGTCCAAGAACGGCCCGGCACATCCGGGACAGACGGCGACGGAGTTCTCAGTCATCGGGTCTCCTTACGTCCTCGGAGCAGCGTGCAGGGCCCCACGGCCGGCCGGCCCGGAAGTTACGGGCCGGAGCTGGGAAAAATCCATCAGGAGCGACCCAGACGAACCGGTGGGACAGGAACGGGGCTTCATGATCTTCTCCGTCCTCCTTGAGTGGACAGTCTGCGCCATGATGCAGGCCCAAGTAACCCCTGCCCTCAGCCGCGCCGGCGTCATTTTCAAGAGTCGACGGCACTCAAACCAGAAATGGCCTTCACTGATCGCCGAATGACTTCCACACTGCGCCGTAACAGGATCGTCATACGGGGTGAAGAACGGCCCTGAGCGCAGCGCTTTCCTGTTCGGATGACTACTTGGTGGGTTCCAGCATCAGCCGGTAGGGCAGGTTGGTGATCTCGATGCCCTCATCGGTCTGGTGCACGGTGAGTTGACCTTCGAGGGTGGCGACGGCCTTGTCTTTCACGGCCTGGGCTTGTGCGCCGCACCCTTCCGCGGACTCCACGTCGGTCTTCACGGTGGTCCAGACGTCTCCGTCGACGGCCGTGATCTCGAAACCGGGGTTATTGCAGACGTGGCCGGGCCGGATGACGCCGCCGACGAGGGTGTCTGGCAGGTCCACGTCCGTCCACCCGGTGATGTCGACGGGTTCGTTGTCCTTGGTGAGGGACTGGACCTGGTAGGTGATCGACGGCTCGGCGATCGGTTGGTCGGTCGTCGGGGGCGCAGTGCCCATCTTCGGTTCCCCGGGGCCGCAACCGGTGAGCACGAGCAGGGCACCGACGACCAGGATGCTCGCGGCTTCACGTCCTCTGGTCCTCATCGGGTGTCCCTTGTCGATCAGTGGCCGATGCTGTGGTTCCTGAGCGTACCGGTCATATGCGAAGGTGCGCGGTGGCTCAGCCACCGGTGCCGACGCCTTGTCACCGGACCCCACCGGCGCGGCCTGTGCCCACAACTTCGGCGTCACCTCGGGCGTCGGCATGATCCTCAGGATCAGCGGACCAGCTGCCAGGCAGAGCCGGCCCCTGGGGCGAGTGATTGTTGAGAGGGGTAGACGGCCTCGGCCTCGGTCTCCCGCGCGCTGATACCTATGCTGGCGGCATGAGGTGGCGGAGGCGTGGGCGCCGGGTGTGGATCGTGCAGCAGGACGAAACGCCTGACAATGTCGTCTTGGGGGTGTTCGACGACCCGGGCGAAGCCGATGCGTTCGCGGAAGCGATCCAGGACGAGTTTCCCGGGCATGTCATCATCGAGCAGTTCCCCATCGGCTACAAGTACACCGACGGCTCGGCCCGGTATTCCGATTTCTCATAACCATGGTCTACCGATGTGGTTTGAAGATGGCGCCCGTCAACGGTGCAACGGCGAACCACTCGGAGTTATCTGCGTCAGGAGCAATTGCAGCATTGTCGGATCTCTGCTGCTCCGCGATCAGAGCCGCTTCTAGCTCTCCGAAGGCAGCGGCGGCTCGAGGATTGAGGCCCGAGCGCGCCCCACGGAACCTGTGCGGTGGGACACCCGGTTCGTAGGAGCTGAACTGGACTTCGTAGCCGTCACCCAGTTCATCTGCCACCCGTTGGGCCAGACGGTTGCCTTCCGCGGTGAACTGGCGGGCCAGTTCTGCTGACTTCCAGTCTTCGTCGGGCGTCAGTGAGTCGTAGTAGGACTGTTCCCAATCCTCTAGTTCTCGTACCAGCCCTTCAGTGAGGCCGGATTCGTCGTACGGCACGGGCTCACCGAACCACAGAACGGTATCGGCGTAGTCCGGGAACATCCGCACCATAGGAGGCTGACCGTCGCTGTCGTTCATATCGCGACGCTACTACGAGGGGATGCAAACGAGCTGTGCCTCAAGAGGTGCTCCGGTGACCCCTCTTCTCCATTCCGTAAGTGGAACCCCCACCGGACGCCCCCGCTCGTGACCTGCTGTCAGGTTCAGAAGTGGGCTTCACTAATGTCAGAAGCGCGCTGCACTCGATTCCCCCGTCGTCTCCGCGTCGATGAGTAGTCATCGACAGCGACCTTGATCAGTCCGGCTTCACGCCGGTGGGATGCTCGGTCCAGCCTTGTTCTTGTTAGCCGGTTCTGTCACACGGTCCGGCCCGGCGAGCCCGTTGAGATCTGGTTCGTCGAAGGTCACTGATGTCGCGGGCTGCGCGCGGGAGCTTTGCCTCGACGGGGTGCCTCCTCCTAGCAGGGAGAAGCGAGCCCCGGGCCTTTCCATTCTCTCCGGTCAGGCCTTAGCGGTGTCTGACTTGGGTGCTGGTTTTGGGGTGGTCCTGGAGGGATGAAGCGTTAGGAACGCTGTGCGGCGCTTGCCGTGCCCGTCGGAGCAGGGGTGGCCTGGTCGTCGGTGCCGTTGTGGTCTTCGCTGAGGCTGTAGAACCAGGTGATGTGGTGGTGTAGGGCGTCGGCGGCGTCGTGGCCGCGTCGGTCTCGGAAGGCTTCCAGGATGGTTTTGTGCTGGTCTTGAAGGGTGCACCGTACGTCGGTCCAGTTGGGTAGGCCTGCGACGGTTTCCTGGACGTAGCTGATGGTGGCCTGGCGGAGGGAGTCCATGATGGTTTCGACCACCACGTTTCCGGCCAGGGAGCTGAGCAGGGTGTGGAACTGGGAGTCGTGTTCGTGAAACCACCCGGAAGGCAGATCCGGGTCATCCATGGTCTGGAGCAGCTCGGCGGCCTGGTTCAGGATTTCTGACCGCTGATCGGAGTCTGGGGCGGCGGCTGCGTCGAGGGCCGACTGGGTTTCCAGCAGGAGTCGTGTTTGGACGATGTCCTGGACGGGCAGGGAGCGGGTGGCGATGTGCATGCGCAGCGCCCAACCCAGGGCCTTGGAGGGTTCGGAGATGACCACGGCGCCGGCGGTGGGTCCGGAGCCGGTGGCCGAGCGCACCAGGCCCATGGCGTCGAGGATGCGGACGGCTTCGCGGACGGAGGCGCGGGAGATCCCGAATTGTTCGGCGAGGTGGCGCTCTCCGGGCAGTTTGTCGCCCACGCTGAGGTGTCCGGTGCGCAGTTGGGCCTCTATCCAGTCGAGGACCAGGGTGTAGGCGGCGGGGGCTGATGGCACGGACGGCTCCTGGGGTAAAGGGGTAGGACCTCATTCTAGAGAGGCTCACCGATCCCCGGACCGTGGGCTGGTCTGGCCCACGGTCCGGGGATGGGCCCGCGGGTTTAGGTCCTCACCCGCTCGGTCCGGAGCGGGGCGGGGGTGTTGTGCCGCATCATCCACCACGCGACTAGGGCCAGCCCGGCCAGCAGCAGGACGAGCATGATGGTCCCGGGGTTGGCCCCGAGGCCGTGGATGAACAGGTAGGCCACCACACCGCCGGCCAGGCAGTAGTAGGTGGTGACCAGGATGGTCTGGCGCAGCAAGTCACCCTCTCGGCCCAAAAGGCCGACGGTGGCGGAGGCGGCGACGATGTTGTGGATGGAGATGGGGTTGCCGCCGGCGCCACCGACGGCCTGGGCGGCCACGACGAGTTCGGGTTGGGGCACGCCGATCTGGACGCCGGTGGAGAACTGGAACTGGGAGAAGGTCAGGTTCGAGACGGTGTTCGATCCGGCAACGAAGGCGCCCAGGGCCCCGATCCAGGGTGCCAGCAGCGGCCAGGCGCCCCCCGAGATCGCCGCGGCCCCTTCGGCGAGGGTGACCGGCATGCTGGACAGTCCCGAGGCGTTCAGTTCCGGGCCGGACTGGATGAGTACCCGCACCAGGGGCAGGGCGAAGAGCAGGGCCACGGCGGTGCCGGCCAGCTGGCGACCCGAGACCTTCAGGGTGCGCAGGACCTGTTGGCCGTTCATGCGGTGCAGTAGGTAGGCGAATACCGCGGAGAGGATCAGCAGCAGGGCCGGAGAGTAGAACGGTTCGATGCGGGTGCTGACCCCGGTGCCGAGGATGTTCTCCACAGGGATGGCCAGGCTGCGCAGGAACTCGGTCACGGGGGTGACGATCCGGGTGATCACCAGCAGTGCGGCGAGCAGGGCGTAGGGCGCCCAGGCCCGGACCAGGCTCATCTTCCGGGACACCGGCGGGACCTTCTCGGGGTCCAGGGTCCCGGTCCAGCGCCCGACCCAGGAGTCCCGGGGGCCAAAGTCGAAGTGGTCCTTGGGCATCAAAAAGCCCTTGCTGGAGGTGAACATCACCAGCGCCAGGCCGATCAGCCCGCCGAACAGGGACGGGAACTCCGGGCCGAGGAAGCGGGCCACGAGGGTGTAGGGCACGGTCATGGCCAGGGAGGCGTAGATCGCGAAGGGCCACACGGCCAGCCCGTCGCGGAAGCGGCGCTCGGGTCCGAAGAACCCGGTGAGCAGGCAGACCAGGATCAGCGGGATGAGGATGCCCACGATCGCGTGCATGACCGCCACGGAGAACCCGATCGAGTCAACGAACTCCGGCATGCTCAGCCCAAGCACGCTCGCCCGTTCGCTTACCGCCGGGTCACCGCCCAGCCCGTTGGCCACCCCGACCAGGATGGGGGTGCCGACCGCCCCGAAGCTCACCGGGGTGGACTGGACGATCAACCCGACCATGACGGCGGCCATCGCGGGAAAGCCCATCGCCAGCAGCAGCGGGGCCACGACCGCGGCCGTGGTGCCGAACCCGGAGGCGCCCTCGATGAAGCTGCCGAAGAGCCAGCCGATGATGATCGCCTGGACCCGCCGGTCCGAGGAGATGTTGTCGAACCCGGCCCGGATGGTGGCCATCGCCCCGCCCACGGTCAGGGCCGAGAGCAACAGCAGGGCCCCGAAGACGATGTACAGCAGGGTCAGGGCCACGATGAGCCCCTCGATGGAGGCGGCGATCACCCCGGCCGGACTCATCTGCCAGACGGTCAGCGCGATGGCCACGACCGCCACATACCCCACGGGCATGGCGTACTTCGCGGGCCAGCGGAATCCGGCCAACAGCACGCCCACCAACAGCAGGGGCAGCAGCGCTAGAAGGCTCAGCACAGCGAGATTGTCCACGAGGGGTGTCCTTTCTGGGGGACAGGATCTGGCGGGGCCCGCCATCGAGACGCAATGCCTCGACGCCGGCCGGCAGGGGTTGCAGCGAGGGGTTCCCGACACCGCCCCGGCTGTGGTCGGACCACAGTGGTCAGGCCACATAAGTTATATGAGGTGCATCACACCGGTCAACCCCCACCGGCGCGGCGCACCGTCGGGCGGGCCACCGGACACCCCATCCCGCCCCTCGTTGGGCGCCACCCCCGGGCGGCACCCGGACACTCGGGCGGGCATCTAAGGGGGCGCTCGAACCGGACGCCGGAAGGGGGTGTGGTTGTGCGGTGCCTCACACTGCCCTACAGTGGTCAGACCACACGGTCTGTTGGGCCGTCCAGCACTGCTCCCCGACGGAGGTCGCATGAGAATCGCCTTGTTCGCCACGTGCATCGTGGACGCGATGTACCCGCGGGTCGCTCTGGCGACCGTGCGGGTCCTGGAGCGGCTGGGCCACGAGGTGGTGTTCCCGCCCGGGCAGGGGTGTTGTTCGCAGATGCACGTCAACAGCGGCTACCTACAGGACGCGCTGCCGGTGGTGCGCAACCACGTGAAGGCCTTCAGTGCCGCGGACTACGACGTCGCGGTGGCGCCCTCGGGGTCCTGTGTGGCCTCCCTGGGGCACCAGCAACCGATGGTCGCCCGGGCCGGCGGGGACGAGGACCTGGCTCGGCGGGCCGAGGCGGTGGCCGGGACCACTTATGAGCTCTCCCAATTGCTGGTGGACGTGCTCGGGGTGTCCGATGCCGCCGAGCAGCTGGGGTCGTGGTTCCCACACACGGTGACGTATCACCCGTCCTGCCATGGGATGCGGTTGCTGCGCCTGGGTGACCGGCAGAAGGACCTGGTGCGTTCGGTGGCCGGGGTGGAGTTCACCGAGTTGCCCGACGCCGAGGAGTGTTGCGGGTTCGGCGGCACGTTCTCGTTCAAGAACCCGGATGTGTCCGCGGCGATGGCCGAGGAGAAAATCGGCAACATCACCGCCACCGGCGCCCAGGTCTGCACCGGTGGGGACGCCTCCTGCCTGATGCACCTGGGCGGGGCGATCTCCCGCACCGGTGCGGGGGTGGCCACCGTGCACTTCGCCGAGATCCTGGCCTCCACCCGGCAGAACCCGCTGGAGGTGACCGGGCCGGTGGAGCTGTCCATCCCCGGCCCGACCGGACGACGCCACCGGACCCAAGCCGCCGCCGGTTCGGCCGCCGGTTCGGCCAGTAGTGATGCCCCCGCGGCCGTGGCCGCCGATTCAGGAGAGAGCCGATGAGCCGCACCGCCTTAGGGATGCCCGCCGTCCGCCCCGTGCACGGGCAGGGGAACCTGCACGCCGAGACCGCGTTCCCGGCCGCGGCGAAGACCGAGATGGGCAACACCCAGATGCGGGCCAACATCCGCCACGCCACCCACACGATCCGCGGCAAGCGCGCCAACGTGGTCAAGGAGCTCCCGGACTGGCAGGCGCTGCGCTCGGCCGGCTCGGCCCTCAAGGAGTCGGTGATGGCGAACCTGCCCGAGCTGTTGGAGCAGTTCGAGGCCAACGTCACCGCCCGCGGCGGCACCGTGCACTGGGCCCGGGACGCCGCCGAGGCCAACCGGATCATCACGAACCTGGTCCAGGCCACCGGCAGCACCGAGGCCATCAAGATCAAATCCATGGCCACCGCGGAGATCGACCTGGAACGCCACCTGGCCGAACACGGGATCATCGCCACCGAAACGGACCTGGCCGAACTGATCGTCCAGCTGGGCCACGATCGCTCCTCTCACATCCTGGTCCCGGCCATCCACAAGAACCGCCACGAGATCCGCGAGATCTTCCTGCGGGAGATGACCGAGACCGACGAGACCCTCACCTCCGAACCGCGCGACCTGGCCGAGGCAGCCCGCGCCCACCTGCGCGAGAAGTTCCTCTCGACCAAGGTCGCGATCTCCGGGGCGAACTTCGGGGTCGCCGAGACCGGCACGCTGACCGTGGTGGAGTCCGAGGGCAACGGACGGATGTGCCTGACCCTGCCCGAGACGCTGATCACCGTGATGGGCATCGAGAAACTCGTCCCCACCTTCGCCGACCTGGAGGTCTACCTGCAGTTGCTGCCTCGGTCCTCCACGGGTGAGCGGATGAACCCCTACACCTCGATGTGGACCGGTGTCACCCCCGGGGACGGGCCCCAGGACGTGCACGTGGTGCTGCTGGACAACGGCCGCTCCGCGGTGCTCTCGGACCCGGCCGGCCGCTCGGCGCTACACTGCATCCGTTGCTCGGCCTGCCTGAACGTGTGCCCGGTCTACGAACAGGCCGGCGGACACGCCTACGGCTCGACCTACCCCGGCCCGATCGGGGCGATCCTCTCGCCCCAGCTGACCGGTATCACCTCCGCGGAGAACGCCTCCCTGCCGTACGCCTCGACCCTGTGCGGGGCCTGCTACGACGTGTGCCCGGTCAAGATCAACATCCCCGAGATCCTCGTGCACCTGCGCGACGAGGACGTGCGCACCAAGCACGGCCAGCGCCCCACCGCCGACGCGGTCCCCACCGAAGACGGCGCCACCGCCGCCCTTCAGACTCCGGCCGGCCCCCAAGCCACCGCCGAGAACACCGACGGTGGCCGCAGCACCGGATCGGCGTCGGGACCGGCCCCGGGCCGGGTGCGCCGGTTGTTCCAGCGGCTGCCGCACCCGCCGTCCGAGATGGACCTGATGATGAAGGGCGCCTCGATGGTGATGTCCTCCGGACGGCGCATGGCCCTGGCCGAAAAGGCCCTGCCCCTAGGCCGGGCCGTGGCCGGCCACGACCGACGCATCAGCTGGCTGCCCGGCATGGCCGGTGGCTGGACCGACGTCCGCGACATCCCGGCGCCACCCCGGGAGTCGTTCCGCAACTGGTGGGCCCAGCACGCCGATGAAACACAAGACCGGGTCCGTGCGGACGGGGTGGTGCCCGGCACCGGCCCCGGTCAGCCCGCCGGCCCGCGCCAGTCCGAGGAGGATGACCGATGAGCACGGAAGCAAAGACCGAGATCCTGGCCCGCATCCGTGGCGCCCTGGCCGACCAGCCCGCCGCCCCGAAGGTGGAACGCACCTACCGGACCGTCTCAGACCGGCCCGCCGCGGAGGTCCTGGAGATGCTCGAGGACCGGCTCGTCGACTACAAGGCCACGGTCCACCACGAGAGCGTGGAGACCCTGCCGGGCCGCATCGACGAGCTGCTGGGCTCATCTGCCCGCTACGTGGTTCCGACCGGACTGGAGGCGTCCTGGCTGCCGGCCGACACCGACACCCGCCAGGCGGTCTGGGAGTCCACGGATGAACGCGGACGGGTGCTCGGGGTCCGGGAACTCAACGCCGTGGACGCAGTGGTCACCTCCTCCACGGTCACCTGCGCCGAGACCGGCACGATCTTCCTCACCGCCCGCTCGGACGAGGGGCGCCGGGCCATCAGCCTGGTCCCGGACCACCACATCTGCGTGGTTCCGGCCGCATCGGTGGTGGAGCTGATCCCCGAGGCCCTGGCCCGGGTCGAGCCCACCGCGCCGATCACCATGATCTCCGGGCCCTCGGCGACCTCAGATATCGAACTCGAACGCGTCGAGGGCGTCCACGGCCCCCGCCGGCTGGACGTCATCCTGCTCGGCTAAAATCTCCCGGCCCCACCGGGCCGCCGTAACCTGCTGGCCGCCGGTCCCTGCCGGAGCGCCGGGGCCTGGCGGTCGGTGGCCTGACCGCGGGGGGTCGATCACCGGGGGACCTCACCGCGCCCCTAGACCGGGGGGCGCCCGGTCCTCTTGTACCTTTGGACCACTCCGTGCCTCCTCCCGAGGTTCGCACGGCAGCGAAACGGAGTGATGTTCATGGTCCAGAAGATCCTGGTGGCCAACCGGGGCGAGATCGCCATCGGCGTGTTCCGGGTGGCGGTCGAGCTCGGAGGCCCGAGGTGTGGGGTTCGCCAAGGGGTGTTGTCGTGGGTCGGGTTGGATGAAGCGGGCATATCGCTCAGCGTGGGGGACCGGTAGCGTGAGACAGAGCCCCGATGACGCCCGAGTTGGTCACCGAGGATGCGGTGCGCGATGGGTTCTCGGGCCAGGATGTCTTGAGGGGCCCAAGACGTCATCCGCCGCCCACCAGAGGAGGTTCGATTATGAATCCCACCACTGCCCGCGCCGCCGTGCGAGGCCTCACCGGTCTGGGACTGGCAGCCACACTGACGGTGAGGGCTACCGGGTGCAGTGTCGTCAATGAGCAGGCCACCCTCGACGTGTACGCTCCCTCGGACGGGATTATCGCGAACGTCGGGGATGCCGAGCTGCGCAACCTCCTGCTGGTCTCCAAGGCCCCGTCCTCGGAGGCCCGCTTCCTGGGCTCGGCGTTCAACGACTCCGACGAGCCCCTGGAGGTGGTCATCACCATCGAGGGCACGAGCACGCGGTTGACCGTGCCCGCCGGTGAGCGCCTCGAACTCGGCGAGCCCGAGAACGAACACATCATCCCGGACACCGGCACCTTCCCCTGCGGCCTGGCCGAGGCCACCATTCAGGCCGGAGACGCCAGCCAGGATGATCAGATCCCCGTGCTGGACGGCACCCTGGAACACTACCGGCCGTACGTGCCCGGAGGCTGGGACCCGGCCACCCTCGACCACCTCTACACCACCCCTGCCGCACCGGCAGGCGCAGCACACTGAATGCGGGCCCCCCGATGACCGATGCCCACGGGGCGCGGCGTTCCAGGACAGGCACCCCACGCGGGGCGAGGGGACCGGGCCTGGGCATGACCGCGCTCGTGAAGGAGGAACTGGCCCGAACGGGGCTGGGGCCGCTGGCGGAGTGCAGGGCCGAGATCGCGGCGATGCTGCGCTTCGGCGGTGCCTTGCAGCTGGTCTCCGGCCGCATGGTCGTCACCGCGGACCTGGACCGGATCGTCACGGCCCGCCGACTGCGCGCGGGGTTAGCAGGGGCCTACGGGGTTGACAGCGAGATCTCCGCACACTCCGGCACCGTGCACCGCGGTGGCGGTTACACGGTCCGGGTGGATCCGGGCGGGACGGACCTGACCCGTCAGACAGGACTGGTAGACGCCCGAGGCCGCCCGATCCGAGGCCTGCCGGCGGGGCTGGTCCAGGGTTCTGTGGAACAGTTACGGGCCCTGTGGCGCGGCGCCTTCCTCGCCCACGGCTCGATGGACGCAACCGGCCGTGCGATCGCGCTGAGGGTCGACTGCCCGACCATGGAGGCGGCCCTGGCCCTGGTGGGTGCCGCCCGACGGCTCGGCCTCCCGGCAGAGGCCCAAGACCTCCGGGACACCACCCGGGTGAGGATCCGCGAGGCCCACGCCATCCGCTCGCTCCTGGACCAGATGGGCGCCAAGCACGCGGCCCGCACCTGGGACCAGCACCAGGCGGCTCGACCCGCCCGGTTCACCGCACCTCAACGCGCGAGCATCAGCGACGCGAACGCCCAGCGCTCGGCCCGGGCCGCGGCCGCCACCGCGGACCGTGTCGGACGGGCCCTGCAGGTCCTGGGCGACGGCGTCCCGGAGCACCTGCGCCGGGCTGGTGAGCTGCGGATCGCACACCGTCAGGCCTCCCTGGACGAACTCGGACGGCTCGCCGAGCCACCCCTGAGCAAGGACGCGATCGCCGGCCGGATCCGTCGACTGCTGAATCTGGCCGACAAACAACCGGACCCCTGAGGAACCGAGACCCAAGACACCCCAATAAAAGCGGTGTGACAGCCCGAGGTCGGTCGGCGAAAACGCTCAGGGCTTGATTCGAAGCAAAGAATGCTCAGACATGGACTGCACTAACCCTCAGGTGCAATCGCTACACAGTCCGCAAGGGCATCGCGGGTCGGACGCGATGATTCCTCTACTGGGGTGGCCGCTGCGGAAAACCCAGTCAACCCTGTAGAGCCAACCCGGTGGGCGGCAGTTCGACCGGGCAGTGCTGTTTGCGAATCTAGTGCTCGTCGTCCTGGGGTGCGGCGGGCCGGGTGTAGAGGTGCTCGACGGTGTCTGGGTTCCAACCTCCCGGCACGTAGGGTCGGTAGGTCTCCAGGGTTCCGTCCAGCACCGGGATCTGATCATTCTGGCTGGCGTCACCGGCCTGAATGGTGGCCTCGGCCAGGCCGCCGGGGAAGGTGCCGGTATCCGGGATGATGTGTTCGTTCTCGGGCTCGCCGAGTTCGAGGCGCTCACCGGCGGGCACGGTCAACCGCGTGCTCGTGCCCTCGATGGTGATGACCACCTCCAGGGGCTCGTCGGAGTCGTTGAACACCGAGCCCAGGAAGCGGCCCTCCGAAGAGGGGGCTTTGGACACCAACAGTAGGTTGAGCAGTTCGGCGTCCCCGGCCTGCACCTCGATCCCGTCCGACGGGGCGTACTCAAAGATGGTGGCCTGCGGATTGACGGAACTACACGCGGTGGTGCCCACCAGAGCCGCGGCCGCCAAGCCGGCGGCGATGCGGCGGCCGATGGCCTTCGGTGCGGTGGGATTCATGATCGGGCCTCCTCGGGTGAGAGATGATGATGAGGATGATGGGCGGATGGACTGTTGGCAGACTGCTGCCTGCTCATTCTCGCCAGACACCGGGCGGCCTCAGGCTATCGGGCCGCCGAAACGGTGAAAACAGCTCGTGAACCGGCCCCGGACATGACCGTGCCGACCCGCTCGGGACGGAGCCCCACGGTATGGACTGCCCGACGCTGTCGGCCATGCCGGACTCAATCATGCTGAGCCGGAATACGGTTTGAAGCGCCCTGGGTTTCGTTCCGAGTCTCACGAAGGAGAATCGGTACATGCCCAAGAAGTTCACCCCTGAGTTCCGCGACCGAGCGGTGCGGATGGTCTTCGACCGCCAAGCCACGGAAGGTGGTCCTCGTGCGGCTTCGATCCGTGTCGTGGCACAATCCCTGGGCTGTGGCCCGGAAACCCTGCGGAACTGGTGCCAGCGAGCCCAGGATTCAGCACGTCCAGCGGAAGCATCACCGGGTGAGACCCCGGAGGAAGAGCTCCGGCGTTTGCGTCGGGAGCTGACCGAGGCCAGGCGTGCCAACGAGATCCTGAAGAAGGCCTCGGCGTAATCCGTGCGCGGAACAACGTCCGCCCCACGACGAGATGATCCGGTTCATCGACGAACACAAGGATCAGTTCGGGGTCGAGGCCATCTGCCGCACCCTGGGTGCGACGGAGTGTGGGTTCATCACCTCCCGCGGCTACCGCGCCGCGAGGACCCGTCCGGCCTCGGCGCGGAGCCTGCGCGATGCGGTCCTGGCCGAGGAACTGCGGCGGATCCACGCCGAGAACTACGGCGTCTACGGATACCGCAAGATGTGGCATGCCATGCGCCGGGCCGGCTGGGATCTCGGCCGTGACCAGGTCGCCCGGCTGATGAAAGCCGCCGGCCTGCAGGGCGTACGGCGAGGCCGCCGGCCGGTCACCACCAGGCCCGCCGTCGAGCCGGATCACCGTCCGGACCTGGTCAAGCGACAGTTCGCCGCGCAGGCACCGAACCGGCTGTGGGTCGCTGACATCACTTACGTGCGGATCTTGACTGGCTTCTGCTACGTCGCGTTCATCACCGATGCCTGCACCCGGAAGATCGTCGGTTGGGCCGTGGCGGCCACCCTGCACACACAGTCCCTGCCGCTGCAGGCCCTGGAGCACGCGCTGCTGAGCACCGATGCCAGCCTGCGGGACGGACGCCTGGTCCATCACTCGGATCGGGGTGTGCAGTACGTCAGTCTGGCCTACACCGAGACGTTGGCGGTCTACGGTGTCACCGCGTCGGTCGGGTCCGTCGGGGATTCGTATGACAATGCCCTCGCTGAAGCCGTGAATGGCCTCTACAAGGCCGAGATCATCCACAGCTGTCGGGTCTGGCCCTCGGTCACCGCCGTGGAGATGGCCACGATGGACTGGGTGCAGTGGTGGAACACCCGCCGACTGCACGAGAGCCTCGACTACCGGACCCCGGCAGAAGTCGAAGCCTCATACACTCAACACCTGACAGCCGCGCCCGCGGTGGTCTAACCACAGAACGAAACCCAGGGCGCTTCAGTTCACCAGTACCTGCACGGGCACGGAGCAACCTGGAGGAGCACAGGGGCTTGGCTCCGGCTCTGCTTCGGAACCGCCACCCAGGTATGCCCGGGCATACTGCACAAACCGCTCCGGAGAGGGGTCGGCTACCGAGACATGGGACAACATGTAGCGATAACCATCCAAGGCCTGAGAGGCAATCCGAGGACTCAGGGGGTCCGGCACGGCAGCGCCGGAGCGCCAACTGAGCGCCTCGCCAAACATTCCGTTCCCGCAGAGAAGTCTCGGGTCGCGGCAAACGGTGCTCTTCGATAAGTTCGGGGTGCCTCCCCGAGCATTCAAGGTGACTCAGGGGTTATCGCAGGTCTGGGATCTTGGACGGTCCGGTGTAGCGAGGTCGTGTTTGCCGGTGGCTTCTTCGAGGGCGTCGGTGGCGCGGATGAAGCCGAGGTGGCTGAAGGCCTGCGGGAAGTTCCCGGCCAGGCGGTCGCTGGCAGGGTCGTATTCTTCGGCGTAGAGCCCGAGGTCGGTGGCGTGGCCGGTGAGCCGGTCGAGCAGCTCGCTCGCCTCATTTACCCGGCCGGTGCGGGCGTACTGCTCAACCAGCCAGAACGAGCAGATCAGGAAGGGGTACTCGTCTCCGGGCAGCCCGTCGAGGCCGGCTTCAGTGCGATATCGGCGCACCAGCCCGGAGTTGTCCACGAGGTCCTGCTCGATGCGGGCCACGGTGCCGAGCATCCGCGGATCGTCATAGGCCACCAGGCCGGTGTGGGGCAGTTGCAGCAGGGAGGCATCGACCTCGGTGGTGGCGTAGGTCTGGGTGAAGCAGTTCAGGTCCTCATTGAACCCGTGCTCCAGGATCTCCTCGCGCAGGTTCTCCCGGAGCTCCCGCCACCGGTCCACCGGCCCGTCCAGGCCGTGTTCGTCCAGGGCTCGGATTCCTTCGTTGAACGCGGCCCACATCATGGCCCGGCCGTGGACGAAGAATCCCGGGGCTCCGCGCATCTCCCAGATTCCGTGGCCGGGGCGATCGTAGTTCTCTGCGCAGAAGTGCAGCAGGTTCTTCTGCAGGCCCCAGGAGTACTCATCCTCGGGTACCCCGGCGTCGCGCAGGGCGGCCAGGGCGATCATCACCTCCCCCACGACGTCGGCCTGGTATTGGTCGGCGGCCTCATTCCCCACACGCACTGGTCGGGAGTGTTCGTACCCGGTCAGGTGGTCCAGGACGGTCTCGGGCAGCTGGCGTTCTCCGGCGATCCCGTACATGATCTGCAAATCCTGTGGGTCTCCGGCCACGGCCCGCAACAGCCAACCGCGCCAGTGCAGGGCGCCCTCGGTGAAGTCGTGGCCGATGAGCGTCTCAATGGTCAGGGCCGCGTCCCGCAACCAGGTGTAGCGGTAGTCCCAGTTCCGGGCCCCGCCGAAGTCCTCGGGCAGCGAGGTGGTGGCCGCGGCCACGATGCCCCCGGTGGCCCGATGGGTCAACGCGCGCAACACCATCAAGGACCGCAGCACCATCTCGTCGTGGCGGTCGTGGACTTCCACGTGTTCTGACCAGTCCCGCCAGTACGCGATCGTGCGTTCCCGCGCCTGGGCCGGGTCCACCGGGATCGGTGGGTACCGGTGGGATTCGTGCCAAGACAGCACCCACTCCCGGGTGTCACCGGCCTGCAGATCGAACGCCCCGGTGAGCCGGTCGGCCACCGCGCCCTGGTAGTCATCCGGGTGGCCCTGCGGGGAGGCCTCGTGACGGTCCTCCATGCCTTCTTGCGGTTCGCTGCCCTGGTCTTCGTGAGGGTGCAACAGGGGCCCGGTCAGCAGCAGCGCGTCGGGCCCCGCCACCGAGAGCAGTCCTTGCCGATCCGTGCCGTGGAGATCGACCCGCCGGGTCCACGGTTTGGCCCGGTTGTAGTCGAAACGGATCCGCAGGTCATGCTCGATCTGAACCGTCCCGGAAAGACACTGCACCTGTCGTACCAGATCAGCCTGGCCGTCACTGGGCGGCATGAAATCGGTGACCACCGCGACCCCGGTGGCACTGCGCCACGTGGTCTCCAGCACGAAGGTGCGGGGCAGGTACCGCCGGGAGACCACCTCCCCGCCAACAGCGGACAGTCGCCACCGCCCGTCCTCCTCGGTACCCAGCAGGGCGGCGAACACTGAGGGAGAATCGAAGCGGGGGAAGCACAGCCAGTCGATGCTGCCCTCCCGGGACACCAGCGGCCCGGTGCGCAGATCGGACAGGAGTGCGTAGTCCTCCAGAGGGGTGGAGCCACGCTCGAGGTCCTGAGCCATGGCCCCATTGAACCAGCCGCCGTGTCGGGACATCCAGCCGCCGCGGGAGTAGCGTGCTACGGATGGACACCATCGGGACGTTGATCATCCTCGGCGCCACCGGCGACCTCACCGCACGGTTGTTGTTACCGGGCCTGGGCCGGCTGCTCACCGAAGAACCCGACCGCAGGCTGACACTGATCGGCGCCGATCTAACCGCAGACCCCAGCCCATCGTGGCCCGACACCGTCCGAGAGGCCTTCGCCAGCGTCGGGGCCGCCGGTCCGGCGGTGGCCCACACCCTGGCCCACACCGACTACCAGGCCACCGATGCCTCCTCCCCCACCGACCTGGAGTCACTCCTGACCGCCGCGGACGGTATCCCGGCCCTGTACTTCGCCCTGCCCCCGGCCGTAACCACCCGAGCCATCGAGGCCCTCCACGAGATCGAGCTGCCGGACGGCACCATGCTGGCCCTGGAGAAGCCCTTCGGCGTCAACCAACACCGTGCCGCCGAACTCAACCAACACCTGACCTCCCTGGTGAGCGAAGAACAGGTCTTCCGGGTCGATCACTTCCTGGGCAAATCCACGGTGTTGAACATCCTGGGCCTACGTTTCACGAACTACCTGTTCGAACCGCTGCTCAACCGCGACCATGTCGCTCGGGTTGAGATCGTCTACGACGAAGAACTGGGCCTGGAGAACCGAGCCGGGTACTACGATCATGCCGGGGCCATGGTCGACATGATCCAATCCCACCTGCTGCAGGTCATGGCCCTGATCACCATGGACGCCCCACAGTCCCTGCACCCCGAGCAGCTGCGCGCGACCAAGGCCGAAGCGCTGCGCGCGGTGCGGCCCTTCGGCGATGATCCTGCCCACGCCAGCCGACGCGCCCGCTACACCGCCGGCACCATCAACGGCCGACAGTTGCCCTCCTACACCGATGAACCCGGCGTGGACCCGGCACGCGGCACCGAGACCCTGGCCGAAGTCACCCTCGAGGCGGCCACCTGGCGATGGGCCGGAGTGCCGTTCACCCTGCGCTCGGGCAAAGCCCTAAACGCGGACCGGCACGAGATCGTCATTACCTTCCGCGAGGTGCCCCACCAACCGGCCGGCTTCACCGGAGCCACCGAACCCACCGTGCTGCGCCTCAGCTTGGGCCCGGACCAGTTGACAGTGGAACTCAACGTCAACGGACCCGGTGACCCGTTCACCCTGGACCGCGGGCGGCTCACCGCCGACTTCGGCGCCGGCCGACTCAACCCCTACGGTGAGGTCCTCCGCGGTCTACTGGATCGCGACCCCACGCTGTCCATCCGCGCCGAGGGCTCCGAACACGCCTGGCGGATCATCGACCAGATCCGCACGGCGTGGCAGGCCGGAACCGTACCGCTGGAAGAGTACCGAGCCGGCACTACCGGGCCGGCACACTGGCTTCGGCACTCCCCCAGCTGACAGCCGACGCAGGGGCCGAGCACGGCGGCTCCACTCCGTCGGCAAGACCGCGCGGGCCGCGCTTCTCCCATCCTGAAGAAGTGTCATCTCCGCTAGTGGAGGTATCAAAGCGATCATGGCGGCGTCGAGCACGGTCCTTGGCATCAACGGCCCTGGGATAAATTCCGCAAGGATGAGGCGAGGATTCCAGTGCTTCCGGGCAGATGCGCGCGCGTCGCCGACCATAGGGAAGCACCCAGCATCGATCAGCGAAAGAAGGCACTGTGCGACTCTTCGACCCTCGCGATCGCGAGATCACTCCTCAACAAGCACGCCGCTACGCGCTGTTCGAAGTGCTCCATACGATCGTGGACTTCGCCGCGGCGTCCCTATTCATCATCGGCAGCATCCTGTTCTTCTTCGAACAGACCATGCTCCCCGGCACGTGGTGTTTCTTGTTCGGTTCCATCTTCTTCGCAACCAAACCAACGATCCGATTGGCACGCGAAATCTGGTTGGCCAAGCTCAAGGACATCGATCGTCTGGCCAAGATGGCCCCGGAGGGGCCGGGTTCATTCGAGAAGCTGCCCGCAGACAACCAGAACGCAGTTCCCGATAACGGCGGTCGACCTGATGAGGAATATCGACTTAACACGGAAACCAGTACCGGGAGATTCAACCGCGAGTCGTAAGAGCCAGCAACAGTTGCCGATAAGACAGGAAGTACCCTCGGCTGTCCGATCTTGAAACAGGCATAAGTGTTCCAGTTCCTTGGAACCGGAACACCTCTGGCTATGCATCAATGGCAAAGTTTGTCAAACGGTTTATGCTGGTCTCATGGCAACGATGAACGTATCCCTTCCCGACGGGCTCAAGGAGTTCGTCGAAACCCAGGTGGGCGAACGTGGCTACGGCACCAGCAGTGAGTTCGTCCGAGATTTGATTCGACGCGAGCAGGCACGCACGCAATTGCGTGCCTTGCTGGTGGAGGGCATGGGGTCCGGGCCGGGGTCGGAGATGGATGAGGCGTACTTCCAACGGATGCGTGAACGGATCCAACTCTCTGGACCGGCGTGAGCGCGCGCCAGGTCGTCACCACGCGGCGGGCCGATGAGGACATCACCGCAGCCGTTGAGTACTACCTCGGCCAAGGAGCTGCCACCGCAGCCTTGGCCTTTGTCGATGCACTGGAAGACGCCAAGGTCCTCATCGGTGAGCATCCGCAACTGGGCTCCATGCGGCTGGGGGCCGAGGTGGACATCCCCGAGATCCGCACCCTGGCCCTGCGCCGGTTCCCCTACCTGGCCTTCTATACCGACGACGTCGATGCGGTTCGTGTCCACCGGGTGCTGCACACCGCCCGGGACATCCCCTCCGAGCTCCTCGACGTCTGAACGCCCTCCGGCGGCTGCCACCAGTGCTTGTCGGGCGGGTGTATGTGAAGCGCTCTGGGTTTCGTTGCGTGGTCAGAGCGATATTCCCGACAGCGGGCCTGTAAGCCTGACTATGTAAAGTGAAAGTCCAGCGTGGCCATGGAACCTGATCTTCTCCCCAGCGGTGATGTTGCAGTAAGCCCGACGACGTCCCGGTGAACGGCTCTCCGTCGGAAGCCTCGTAGCCGTTGACCTTCGCACGCTGGTGTCCTCGTGGCGGGGAACAGGTGACGCGACAGCCCAAGTCTTGCGGGTGGACGCCTTCAACACGGTCGGGCGCTGACGCACACTGGCCGGACAGCTCAAGCTCTCAGGGACGGTTGAGCGGGATTGATGGCTTTGAGACGCGCTCGGATGGGTAGCTCAGTGAGACGGAGGACGGCGTTCAGACTCCGTCTTCGCGGGGCAATATCGCAGGATGTTGCGGACTGTCGTAGCCGATTGGTCGTCAGCGTCGCGACCATTGTCCGGTGTTATCGATTCTCCGCTGCTATCGCTCGTGAACCGTGGTATTCAGTGGCCCCCACCGCTATCTACAGATCCAGTTGCCAGCGAGGTAAGGAACCTCGGTTGGTCCGTTCGCGACAACGCGGGCGATGCTTCGTCGCGGACCGTCGGATCGGACTTATCCCATAGCAGGTTCAGGCTCCCGATAGGATCACGGACGTGGACACTCGCTGGCTGGAGGCCTTCATCGCCGTGGCTGAAGAGCTTCACTTCGGGCGTGCCGCTTCCAGGCTGCATATGGCCCATTCGCCATTGAGTCAGATGATCCGCAAGCTCGAGCGGGAGATCGGCTCGGACCTTTTCGACCGCAACACCCGATCCGTGTGCATGACCAGCGCTGGATTAGCGTTCCTTCCCTTCGCCCGGGAAAGCCTCGAACGGCTGTCTTCGGGCAGGAAGGCCACCACGGCGGCGGCCGACGTGGTCGTCGGTCGGGTCCGTATCGGTTATTCAGGAGTGTTGAACCACGTCCTGTTGCCGCCATTGACGCGCGGAGTCCACCAAGAGTTGCCCGGTGTCGAACTCGAGCTCATTGGCCGGGTCCTAACGGATGATGCCCTAGTCCAGCTGCGCCACGGGGCCCTGGACCTTGCCTGCGTGGGTTTGCCCATCGCAGCCAGCGCCATGAACACGCGGTTGCTGTACCAAGAGCACCTCGGCGCGGTCCTGCCGGCTGACCACCGACTGGCAGCGGCGGGCACCATCGACGTCACCGACCTCGCCGACGAACCCTTCGTCACCACGTCAACGTCTGGCGGATCGGCCTTGGAGGCCACGCTGATGCAGCAATGCTCTGACGCCGGATTCCGTCCACGCGTGGTGCAGGAGACGTCTGATCCCTACGTCGTGTTGCAGCTCGTGGCTGGCGGCGTCGGTATCACGCTAGCGCCGGAGACCATCGCGCCGATGCTGCCGCCCGGCGCCGTGTACCGCTCCTTGCTGAACCCAACCGTCACCTTGGATCACGGCTTGGCGTGGTCCCTTGGGCCGGGGACACCAGCTCTCCACGCCGTGCTGGACCTCGTTGAGAGGGTTATGGCACATACCTCACGGTGATGAGGATTGTGCTGACCGTGTACATAATCAATCCCGAATTTTGTTCTACACTTATACAGTTTGCATCCCTACGCTTATGTGAGGTCGATCACCGGATGTGGTGGTCCATAGACATAAGAAAGGGGCCATCTTGAGCGCTTCAGTCAGCGATGCCCGCCGTTCTGCGGACGATGCCTCCCTCGCGGGTACCGAGACCGTGGCCGCGCATACCCGTTCCCTCACCGACCCGCGAAACGCGCGTCGGGCGGCCCTGTCGGGATTCTTGGGCAGCACCTTGGAGTACTACGACTTCTTCATCTACGGTTCGGCCGCCGCGCTGGTCTTCAGTTCGGTGTTCTTCGCTGATGACAACGCGACTTCGGTGCTGCTGTCCATCTCCACCCTTGGAGTCGCCTACGTGGCCCGCCCGCTCGGAGCTGTGCTTTGGGGCCACCTCGGGGACACCTTCGGCCGCCGCAACACCCTGATCGCGTGCCTGCTGACCATGGGCGTCTCCACCCTGCTGATCGGCTGCCTGCCCACCTATGAACAGGTCGGTATGCTCGCCCCGATCCTGCTGGTGCTGTTGCGCCTTCTGCAGGGCCTGTCCGCCGGCGGCGAGTCCCCCGGGGCCGCATCGCTGTCCATGGAGCACGCCCCGGAAGGCCGGCGCGGCTTCTTCGCCTCGTTCACCATGTCCGGAATTATGTTCGGCATCGTGCTAGCCACCCTCGTGTTCATCCCGGTGGCAGCCATGGACGATGAGGCGTTGATGTCTTGGGGCTGGCGCGTCCCGTTCTGGATCTCCATTGTCCTGACCGTCCTCGCCTTCGTCATCCGCCGCACCCTGGAAGAGCCAGAGGTCTTCGAGGAGGTCAAGGATGCTGACGAAGTCGTCAAGGTCCCCATCGTGGAACTGTTCCGCAACCACTGGACTTCAGTGGTGCGCGTGATGTTCGCCGCCACGTTCGCCATGATGAACACCGTGGTCAATGTCTTCGGTCTGGCCTATGCGGTGGAGTACAACGGCATCGAGCGCACTACTATGCTGCTGGCCATCGCGGCGGGTAACTTCGCGGCCGTCCTCACCCAGCCCTTCTACGGGTGGCTCGCGGACCGAATCGGCCGCAAACCCGTCTTCATCGGCGGCGCACTCGGCGCAGGCGTAATGATGTTCGTGTTCTTCAACGCGATCGGCACCGGGAACGTCGCCATGGTCTTCGTCTCCGCGGTCATCCTGTTCGGCGTCTTCTACGCGGCCCCGAACGGCTCATACATGGCCAGCTTCCCGGAGCAGTTCCCGGCCCGGGTGCGCTACTCCGGCATGGCGATCGGCCTCATGCTGGGCCTGTTGGTCTCCGGTTTTGCCCCTGCCCTGGCCCAGTGGATGACCAGCGGCGATTCCGCCAACTGGGGCCCCGTTGCCTGGATGTGTTGCGGTTTCGCGGTGCTCTCGGCCGTGGCCTTCGCCACCGGCCCGGAGACGTACAAGGTTCCTCTGCCGTTCCTTGGACTGAAGAAGCGCGAACTAGCCGATCTCCAGGCCAAGGGCATCTACTGAAATTCCCCGACCCGCAGGAGGGGTAGGGGTTCCCATCCGAGGAGCAGGGGCCGGCCGGGTACGTCCCGGTCGGCCCCTGCGGCCTCCATCCATCACTACTCTGGAGGGTTCCACGACCATGCCTGAACAAGCCCCGAGACGGGCCCTGATTACCGGCGGTGCCAGTGGCATCGGCGCCGCGACGGCCGAGCGGCTCCGCGCGGACGGACTGGTAGTTCTCACCGCCGACCTGGCCCCGGGAGCCGACTTCCGCGTAGACGTTAGCAGCGAGGACTCCGTGAGGCAGCTCGCCCGGGAATGCGGCCCGGTCGATGTCTTGGTCAATTGCGCCGGGACCGTGGGCCCCGGAGCGGACGTCGTGGACACCGACGTCGCGGCCTGGCGCCGGACCTTCGCCGTCAACGTGGACGGGACGTTCCTGATGTGCCGAGCATTCGTACCATCGATGGCCGAACGGGGCTGGGGCCGCATCGTGAACCTCTCCAGCATCGCCGCCAAGGACGGCAACCCGCGCCAGGCCGCCTACTCGGCATCGAAAGCGGCGGTGATCGCCCTGACGAAATCATTGGGCAAGGAGCTCGCCACTACCGGAGTACTCGTCAACGTCGTCGCCCCGGCGGCGGTGAAGACGCCCATGAACGCGGAGACTGCACCGGAAATCCTCGCGCGCTCTCAGGAGATGACGCCTATGAACCGGTTCGGCACCGCCGTCGAGATCGCAGAGCTCATTGCCTGGCTCAGTTCCGAGAAGGTGTCCTTCTCCACCGGAGCGGTCTACGACGCCTCCGGGGGGCGCGCCACTTACTGAGCTGCCCAGTAGCCTCAGAACCTGATCGGACGCCCCGTCCGGGAGGATTCATAGACGGCCAGCAGGATGCGCAGCGACTTGGTGGCCTCCTCGCCGGTGACGGCGGGATCCGCGCCGGTGCGCACCGCGTCCACGAAGTCGGCCACCTGGACCCGGTGCCAGGGGAGCAGCGCTCCGTTAATGGTGGCCAGGTCGGCGTTGGGCGCCAGCGACGACGGCCAAGTCTCCGAGGCGCCAACGCTGTCACCGGTGGCCCAGATGTCCACGCGGCCGTCGGTGCCCTCCGGGAACTCCGTCAGCTGGGCCGTGGCACCGCTGGAGCCCGTGACCCTGATCTGCACTCCAAGGGAGGGGGTCACCGCGGTGGATGCCTGCAGGGTGGCGATCGCCCCGGACGCGAACCGCAGGGTGGCCACCGCGGAGTCCTCCACCTCGATGTGCTCGCCGTGGACGTATGTCGCAGTGTGGCCGTGGACCTCCACCACGTCTCCCATGAACCACTGCAGCAGGTCGATGTAGTGGATGCCCTGGGTCATCAGCACCCCGCCACCGTCGCTGGCCCAGGTGCCGCGCCAGGGGGTGGCGGAGTAGTACTCGGATTCGCGGTGCAGCATGACCGAGCAGTGGCCCAGGATCGGGGTGCCGATCGTGCCGTCGTCGATTGCCGCACGGATCCGTTGGGCGGCGGGCCAGAAACGGCGCTGGAACAGCACGCCGAAGGTCACGCCGGCCTCCCGGCAGGTGGTCACCATGCGCTCGGCGGCGGCGAGGTCGATCGCGATCGGCTTCTCGCACAACACGTGCACGCCGGCAGCGGCAGCCTCGGCGACCACAGCCTCGTGGGTGGGATGCGGGGTGCAGACGGACACAACATCGAGCCCTCGCCCGTCCACGCCCCGCCAGGCCAGCATGTCCGTCACCGAGCCGAACGCGTGGTCGATCTCGTTCGCGATGGCCAGCTGCTGCGCACGCTCGGCATCGATGTCACATAAGGCCACCACCTCCACGTCATGCAGCGCCCGGTAGGCCTCCAGGTGGTTGCGAAAAATCGCGCCGCCGCCGGCGATGCCTACGCGCAAAAGCCCGGTGGCCCCCGGGACGGGATGGGTGGCCTCGGGGGCGGTGGTCGTCGTCATTGATCATGCTCCTCGTGCTTGTGATGGTGGACGTGGGACGCCACCGTGCCGGGAAAATCGGCACGGTGGCAGCCGCGGGCACTGCATTCGGCGGGGTGGCGCCGGCTCTACTGCTTACCGAGCAGTTCGGGGTGCTCCTGGAACGCGCTCCGGGCCCGGGCCGGGCCGAGCTCGGCGGTGGGCACTTTATACGTCTCCCGGGCGGTGGCAATCGCGAGGCAGGAGATTCCCACGGCTAGGGTGACGAACACGGCGACCGGGATCCAGCCCAGGGCTCCCGGCTGGGCGAGGACGGCGGCGATGGTGGGGGCGAAACCAGTGAGGATCAGGCCGATCTGATTGCCCATGGCCATTCCGGTGTAGCGCACCGGGGCGGCGAACATCTCGGGGAAGAACGCCGGCCAGACGCCGTTCCAGCAGGAGTAGAAAATGGACTGGTTAATAAAGGCGAACACGAAGATCAAAATCAGGTCCTGCTCACCGATGGCCCAGAAGAAGCCCCAGATGGAAGCCACGCAGCCGACGGCGCCGATGAACAGGGTGGCCTTGCGACCGATCCGGTCCGCCATCCGGGCGGCCAGCGGGATGCTGACCATGGACAGGCCAACAGTGATGACGTTGATAGTGAGCATCGCAGTTCGGTCAATGCCATGGACGTTGACGGCATACTGCAGTCCATACACGGTCACGATCGTCTGGATGACCGAGAAGAGCGTGATGAACACGATGCGCACGACGTCCTGCCACTGCGTCCTCAGGACCAGCAGGGCGGGCACGTCGGTGCTTGTGCGGTCGATGGCCGCCTCGGCGAGGTATTCACGATGGGCACCGGGCTCGCCGCTGGTTACCATGCCCTCGACCTGCTCCTCGAAGACGGGCGTCTCCTCGAGCTTGGTGCGCACCCAGTAGGCGACGACCAGAACGACCACGGAGACCAGGAAGGGCACCCGCCACCCCCAGCTGGTGAACTGGTCATCGGGCAGCAGGGCGATGGGGATGAAGACCAGGTTGGATAGCACCATGCCGGAGGCGTAGCCCATCATCACGGAGCTGGAGAACTCGGCCCGACGGCGTTGGGGTGCATGCTCCAGCGTCATCGTGGCGGCGCCGGCGGCCTCGGCCCCAGCGGAGAAACCCTGGGCCAGGCGGCACAGCAGCAGCAAAGCAGTGGCCCAGACTCCCACCGCGTCGTAAGTCGGTAGCAGGCCGATGGCCGTCGAGGCCACACCCATGATGACCAACGTGATCATCAACGCGGTGCGACGCCCGATCCGGTCCCCGACGTGCCCCATGACCAGCCCACCGATCGGCCGGGCCAGGTAACCGGCGCCGAACGTCGCCATCGCGGCCACCGTCGCGACCACGGGGTCACCCTCGGGGAAGAACAGGCGGTTGAAGATCAGCGCCGCGGCCGTTCCGTAGATGAAGAAGTCGTAGTACTCCAAGGTGGAACCGAGCCACGAGGCCAGGGCGGCCTTACGCGCCTGTGGCGTAGCCTTGCGCGCGTCCAGCGCGTGAGTGCCGGCCACGTCTCCGGTCGCCGGGAGGGTGGGATCAGCCATGGCCGTCTCCTTGGATGTCTAGGGATTCCAGATGCCCGTGGTTCACTGCCAGTCCGGAACTTTCGGCCTCAGTGTGATGAGCGTTACGAATCATCGTGAGCCACGCGGTGCACGTCTCGCGCCCCGAATCCCATTGAATGAAATCCGCGCGATGTGCTCTGGCGTCAGCTCAGCTCGGTTGCCCACCAGTCCTCGGGCCATTCTCATGGCGTCCGGATCGGTTGGCTCAGAAGGCGTCTGGCTCCGCAAACTTGCCCTGTGATCCCATCTGCCGGGACAGCCCCCGCGCGGCGGCCAGCAGCACGGGCACCTGCACCTTGAGGTCGATCTGGTCCACGGCCGAGACGATCGAGATGGCTCCGAGGACCCGGCCTCCGGGGCCGAGCACGGGTGCAGCAGTCCCGGAGGAGCCTGGGACCAGGACCCCTCGCATATGCACGTAACCGTCCATCCGCGCCTGGGCAAGCCGACGGCGCAAGCCTTCCTCGGTGAGCCCCGAATTACGGGTGACCGGATCCCAGGGTTCGCTGAGGAACCGTTCCTGCATGTGGCGCGGGGAAAACGCCAGGATGGCCAGGCCAGGAGCGGTCGAGAGAACGGGCAGCCGACCGGCGACCTTGGTCAGGTCTGTCGGTACGTCCTGGCTGATGAGCCGCTCCAGGTAGATGATGGTGCGGTCCTCGGGGTCCAAGATGGCCAGGCTGGTGTTCTGGCGCTGGGTGACGTGCACGGCCTCCATGAAAGGCAGCGCCTGCTGACCGAACTCCTGGTAAGACGAGCTGCGCTGGGCCAGCTCCCATAGCACCAGTCCGATGCGGAACTTCCCCTGCGGTGTGCGCCGTAGCAGTCCATGGGTGGTCATGTCCCCCGCCAACCGGTGGGCGGTGGAAAGGGACAAGTCCGCTCGGGCAGCCACCTCGGTGGCCGTCAGTTCCGCATGATCCATGTCGAAGGCGTTCAGGATCCTCACCAGCCGCTCGACCACGGACTCCCCGGAACGCGAGTTCGCCATGATCCCACCATAGTCCGATCGACCCAGCGACATTCACCGGCGCCCGCCCGGTCTGCTCAACCGGCAGACGCCAAGTCGCGGCCCGCGGGGATGGTGTCCGCGGCCGGGGGCTGGACTGGACCAGTCCCGCTGACGATGTGAGTGCCCACCGCAAAGGCGCGGGTAATGGCCGAGCCGATCGTGGCCCCGCCGCCAGGATACGCATCCCTGAATACGGTGGCTGAGCAGTTCCCCGCTGCGTAGAGTCCTCCGAGCGGCTCATCCCGCCAGTCCAGAACCTGACCATCCAGGTCCGTGCGCAATCCACCGGCCGTCCCAAGGGCCCCCGGATGCAACTGCACCGCGTAGAACGGGGCGGTCTCTACCGGGGCCAGGCACGGGTTGGGGGTGTTCGCCGGGTCGCCGAGGTGACGGTCCTGGTCGGTGGCCCCGCGACCGAAGTCGGGATCCTCACCGGTGCGGGCATGCTCGTTGAACCGCCGGAGGGTGTCGACCAGGCCGTTTGGGTCCACGCCGATCCGGTCCGCCAGCCCCGTGACGGTGTCGGCCTGCACCATCCAGGCGGGGGCGTCGGCAGGGCTGGAGAACACCGGGTGTCCGGCCACCGGGTACTTCGCGGCGTACCGGGAGTCCACCACCAGATACGCCGGGATGTTGGCGAAGTCGCCCGAAACCGGATCGACGTTCCCGAACACCCGCGAGAAGTCGTGGTAGTTCAGGGCCTCATTGACGAACCGCCGGCCGGCTCGGTTGACCACGACGCTGCCGGGCAGCGTGGCCTCGACGTTGCCCATCCTGCCGCTGGGCCGGCCGCCGTACTCGGCGCCGTGGGCGGTGAGCACCGGTACACCCCAGATGTCCTGGGTCTCGGCGATCGATGCCCCAGCGGCCAAGCCCAGCCTGAGTCCGTCGCCCTCGTTGGACGGCGCCGAGATGGGCACGATCGGAAAGCGCAGTAGCGTGCCGGTCAGTTGCGGGGACCATTCGAAGCCGCCCGAGGCGATGACGAGGGATCGGGTGCGCACCGTCACCTCATCGCCCACGGTCAGCATCCAGCGGTCGCCCTGGGGCGGCAGATCGGCACCGTCCTCTGCCAGGGAGCCGGCTCCGCCGTGAACGATCCGTTCCAGTCCCGTGGCCGGGGAGGGCGCGGAGATCACGACGCCGGCCTCCCAGGCCGAGGCGATCAGTGCACCGGCCAGCGCCCCGCCCATGGTGCGGATCCCGCGCTGGGCGCGGGCCGCGAGCAGCGCCGGGTCCGGGGCGCCGCCGTGCAGCCGGTCGCGTTCGTCCATGGTGATCCGCGGCAGATAGGTCGGCGGGCGCAGGGCCTGGGCCAGGCCGGGGACTATGGAGGGGTCGAATTCCTGGTGGTCCAGTCCACGACCGCCCGGAGTGGCCCCGGGCCATTCCATGTGATAATCCGGGCGGGCCAGCGGGGCGTACTCCACACGGGTGTAGTCGTCGAGGAAGCGGATCGCCGCGGCGGAGGTCTTCAGGTACCAGGCGATCTCGTGGTCGCTGAGGCGTCCGCGGGTGGCGGCCCGGAGGTAGGCCGCTGCGTCCCGGGCCGTGTCGGTGAAGCCTCGGCTGGGCATGAGGTGGTTGTTCGGCGCCCACATCACGCCGCCGCCGGCGGCGGTGGTGCCTCCGAGCTGTTTGTCCTTCTCCACTATCAGTACCGACTGCCCGGCGTGGGCGGCCACGAGGGCGGCCGTGATCCCGGCGCAACCGGAGCCGATGACCACCACGTCATAACGGTCCGCCAGGTGATGTGCTGGAGTCAGGAGGGTGCGGGTCCGGGGATCCGTCATGCTACTGCTCCTTCGTTGTGGTGGGTGGAGGCTGCGAGAGCGCCTGCGGAGGCAGCTGATCCGGTGGCACCGGCGGCGACGGCGGCGCCTGACCTGTCGTCTGGGGCGTCGGGGAAGTCGATGGCGGCCTTGCCGACCCCGGCGTCCGGGTCGGCAAGTGCGGCGAAGGCCCGGTCGAGCTCATGGAAGCCGAAGCGGTGGGTGATCATCGGGGCGATGACCTGCTGGTATCGGTCCAGCAGATCCAGGGCTTGGCCGATGAGGTTCTGAGAGTTGCGCGAGCCCAGGAGGTCGAGCTCCTTGACCGGCACGGTCCGCAAGGTCAGGCGCAACTCCGCGTCGGAGATCCCCACGCACACCACCCGACCGGCGGTAGCGACCAGGTCCACTCCGGTGGCTACCGAGGCCGGAGCGCCGGTGGCGTCGATGACCAAGGAGGGGCCGTTGCCGTTCGTGAGCGTGGCCAGCCCGGCCTGCTGGGCCGCCGTCGGGAAATTCCCGGGGCTCACCTCCAGGGCGCGATCCGCCCCCATGCCCAGCGCCAGGGCCAACCGGGTTGGATTGACGTCCGCCACGGTGACGTCACAGCCCAGGTCCTTGAGGTAGACCGTGGCGAGCAGGCCGATGGGGCCGGCTCCCGAGACGAGGACCTTCTCTCCGGCCTGCGCCCGACCGCGCTGCACGGCTTGCATCGCGATGGAGATCGGCTCGGACAACGGGGCCAGGCCCAGGTCGACACGGTCCGGGACGCGGTACAGCTTCTCGAGCGGCACGGCCTGCGCGGTGACAAGCGATCCGTCCTCATAGCAGCCATACACGCTCATATGGCGACAAGCGTTGACCCGTCCAACGGAACAGGCATAGCAGGTACCGCAGTAGGACATCGGGCTGATGGCCACCCGGTCCCCGACTCGCCACACGCCGCCCTTGTCCGCGGGGTCCAGCGCCTGGATGGTGCCGGCTGCCTCGTGGCCCTGGATAATGGGCAACTCGGTGGCGTAGTCATCGTCCCAGATGTGCAGGTCGGTGCCACAGAGCGTGACGGCGTGCATGGCGATGACCGCGGTGCCCGGTGCCGGTGTTGGATCGGCAACGTCCCGGTACTCGATGACGCGGCGGGAGGTGGTGACGGCTTGCTGCATGGTGATGGTCTTCCTGATTTTCGGGAGGGGACGGGTCAGGCGGCCTGGGCCGGGTGGCCCTCGGTGCCCGCGGCACCAACCACGCCGAAGGCGAGGTTCCACTGGCGAACCAGACGCTCGGCAATGAAACCCCCGACCTGGAAGGGATCCCCGTCCATCAGCGCTTCCACGTCCGCCACCGAGTCACCGGTGATGACCAGCAGGGCACCCAGCGGGTCGCACTCCGTGAGGCGACCCGAGGCCAGCAGCCGACCCTGCTCGTGCAGGCTGGCCAGGAAGTCCACATGGGCGGAACGGGCCCGCGTCATCGGTTCGGTCTCAGGAACATAGGCGTAGGTAACGGCGTAGAGGGCCATGAGAAACGTCCTTTCGAGGCTCCCGGGTTCTTGAGGGCCCGAGGGTGAAGTGGGTCACCGCCATGATGGTCGGTCGCGCGCACGCCCAGCAGGGCACTTCCCATTCAATGGGCACCGACGGACACGTCCGGTGGGTCCCAGCACGGCAGCAGCGATCCCGGAGGGCTCGGGAGCCGGCACGGCCGCACATGCACGTAGCGGTGTGCCGTCGGGCTTGAGGGAGGCGCCGGCGCCGCGTAGTTCCTACGCGCTCAGGTCGGCGGCTGTGGTCTCATCCACATCCGGTTCGGCCAGTGAACACTCTTGAACGGCGCAGGATGCGGGATACCCGATGGACGGCGTATTCACCGGACGCGGAGATCGCCCTCCTCGGCAATACCACCGTGCGCGTTCTTCACCGCAGCACCTCTCCCGCCCCGGCCGAGCAGGATTATCCGGAGGTTTCCGGCGGAGGCGAGGACGAGAGCCATGATCGTCAGCGCCCCGCCAGTCACGGTCTGCCAGCCGACGAGCACTCCCGGGGTGGGCCACAGGCTGTCCATCACCAGCGCTCCGCTGACCTGTCCGGCCACCAGGCCGAGCGTGTAGAGCAGTGACCCGATGGTCTGGGTCAGCAGCGCCCCGCCGATCACGACCAGCGACCCCGGCAGCCCTCCCGTGTAGTACCACCAATCCCCCGGGCCCAGTGGCAGCCGGACCAGACCCCCGGCCGCTATGGCCGGCCAGGCCACGATCACCAGCGCCAGGGTGCCGGTCAGGTAGTTAAAGAGCACCAGCGGTTCCGGACGTCCCACGGCGGCACTCACTACGCCGTTCATGGCCATCTGAGCCGGCTGGACCAGTCCGCCGGTGAACACGATCAGCAACGGCACGATCAGGCCCAACAGGCCGGTCGTCCCGGCATCGTCCGACACCCACCCGGAACCGCCGTCGACGCGGCCGCCGGCGTCAAAGCGGACCGACAGCGCGAGAAGGACTCCTGCACAGGCAACGAGTATGCCCAGCAACCGGGCCGCTCCGAGCCGCGTCCGGCCTGCCGGGACCCAGCCCGCTGAATCTAGGACCGCTGAGGCGACCATCTGCCCGCCGATGAACACCAGGGAGAAGACGGCGACCCCGATGAGGTCTACCGAGGCGCCCTGGCCAAACACCGCATAGGCACCCAACAAGCCGCTAAACATGAACACCGCTGGGTACCGACCCTTGAGGCCTCCGGACACCATGCGGGCGACCCCTTGACGATTGGCCCGGGTGGCCACGTTGACCCCGATCATCAGGGCCAGGCCGGACCCGAAGGTCACGGCCGCGGCCAGCGCCGCGTCACCCAGCTCGAGCTTCAGGGCGCCCGTCACCCGGGCTTGGATTGCGATCGCCCATCCTCCGGCCAGCGCCAGGATCAGCGAGGCGGACCTTCCCACGCGGGTCTCCTTCGGTATCTATGACAGCTGATGGATGTCGGCGGCGGTTCTGGCGCCGGCTCGCCTGGCCGGCAAGCGCAGGGCACCCCATCCTGCCCCCTCACCCGTGCTGGGCGCTGCCTCCACCGTGCCTGCCGGTCCCCGAAGGCCAGAATCAGTCTGCTGGGCGGCCACCATCTCCAGGAAGTGGCGGCGCATGCGGTCGGCGTCGGCCGGGCGCCCGGTCACCAGCCGGAAGGCGTCCACGGCCTGGCCCACCGCCATGGTGCCGCCGTCCACCACGTCGCAGCCCCGGGCCCGCGCGGTGACGACCAGCTCGGTGTCCACCGGCAGGTAGACCACGTCCGAGACCCACATCCCCGGCCGCAGCCACTCCGCCGCCACCGGCATCCCGGGGTGCAGGTGCATGCCCACGGGCGTGCAGTGCGCGAATCCGGTGGCCCCCGCCAGCGCATCCTGCAGCTCGCCGTGGGACCGGGAGGTCACCCGCTGGCCCGGGAACTGCGCCTGCAGGTCACCGGCCCGGGCGGCGGCCCGGTCGGTGTCGAGGTCGATCAGCACCAGCTCTGCGGCTCCGGCACGCAGCAGGGCGTAGGCCACGGCCGAGCCGGCACCGCCGACGCCGAGCTGCACCACCGCGGCCAGGTCGGCCTCCGGCAGCGTGGCCCGCAGGCCGGTGATGTACCCGGAGAAGTCCGTGTTGTAGCCCACCGAGCGCCCATCGGAGAAGACGACGGTGTTCACGGCCCCGAGGTTGCGGGCGTCCTCGTCCACCTCGTCCAGGTGGGCCATGATCGTCTGCTTGAACGGGTGGGTGACGTTGAACGCGTTGAAGCCCAGCCGGCGGCCGTACTCCAGCAGCCTCGGCGCCTCCCGCTGCGCCTGGTCCCCGGTGTACCCGAGGGCGGCGACGTCCACGGGCCGGTAGAGGTAGTGCAGTCCCTGTTCGCGTCCCTCCCTCTCGTGCATCGGCGGGGTCAGCGACGCGGTGATCCCGTCACCGATGAGTCCGACCAGGTAGGACTCTGCGACTGTGCTCATGCTGTTTCCTTCTGGCCGGAGTACCGCAAGGCCGGGGGCGTGGGCCGATCGGCGTCCTCCGCGGCGTCCGGGCCGGCGGCACCGGTACGGCGGGCGGCGGCGTGTCGGGCGGCCACCCAACCGAACGTCATCCCCGAACCCACCTGTGAGCCGGCTCCGGGATACTCCGAACCCATGACCGAGGCGGCATCGTTGCCGGCGGCGTACAGTCCCGGGATGGCGTCCCCGTCCCCGTCGAGCACCTGGGCTTCCGAATTGACGCGGATGCCGAAGGAGGTGGCCAGCGGTGTCGGGTAGACGGCCATGGCGTAGTACGGTGCCTGCTGGACCGGGCCGATGTTGGGGTTGGGCTCATTCTTGGGATCACCGGCCACCCGACCGAACAGCAGCTCGCCCTTGTGGAAGTCCTCGTCCACGCCGGTCTCGGCAAAACCGTTGTAGCGTCGGACGGTCTCCTCAAGTCCCTCAGGGTCCACGCCGATCTGCTCGGCCAGACCCCGCAGGGTGACGTCCTTGACCAGGTAACCCTCGTCCACGTAGCGCTGCAGGGCGAACTCCGGCAGGTGCGGCATGGTAATCATTCCCAGGCCGTACTTGGCGAGCGTCGCGGCGTCCACCACGAGCCATGCCGGGATGGTCGGGACGGACCGGTGGGAGTCATACATGGCCCTCACGAACCGGTGGTAGGACACGGACTCGTCCACGAACCGTCGGCCGGCCGCGTTGACGGCGATCAGTCCGGGCTTGGCGCGGTCCCAGATGTGCGGGAAGACCACGGTGGACCCGTCCCGTCGCCGGCCGATCGAGGACGGGAACCACAGTGCGTTCTCGCCGTTGTCGTTGCCGAGGGCGGCGCCCACGGCCTCGGCCAGCGCTAGGGTGTCCCCGGTAGCACCCTCCCCGGCCCGGGAGTACTGCGGTGTGGGCGTTGGTAGGTACCTCTGGCGCAATTCGGGGTTCTGGGCGAAGCCGCCGGCGGCGAGGACCACGCCCCGACGGGCGCGGATCCGCCGGGGCAGTCCGCGGTGTTCGACCACGGCGCCCGCCACCTCGCCGGAATCGCGCACCAGTTCAATGGTGCGGGCGTTGACCCACAGCTCCCCGCCGCGGTCCTTGAGCTCGTAGAGCATCCGCGCGGTCAGCGCGTTGCCCATGACCAGCCGGGTGCCACGCGGGTACCGGAGCCTGTCCGTGGCCCAGCGCAGGCCCAGGCCCAGCGCGGTGGTGACGGCCTTCGCCGTCTTTCCGGCCTCCTTCGAGAACAGTCCCAGCAGGGTGTTCACCTCCGGCCGGCGCAGCATCATGGTCCCGCCCATCAGCGCGAACTCCGGCACAGGCCGACGCATCCGTGAGAAGTCTGCCGGACCCAACTTGCGGCCGTCGAACGGCTCGGGTTCCAGGGCACGGCCGGTCTTGCCGGTGTCCGGCAACTCGGAGTGGTAGTCCACCACGTTCGGCGAGCGGAGGAACCGCACCCCCAGCCCCTCCATGTACTTCAGCATCTCCGGACCGTTGTCCACGTAGGCCTGGCGCATCTCCTTGGGGGACTTGTCCCCCACCACGGCGTCGAGGTAGGCCTCCACCTTCTCCGCGTCATTGATGATCCCGTCCTCGCGCTGGAAGTGGTTGTTGGGGATCCAGCAGGTGCCGGCGGAGTATGCGGTGGTGCCACCGATGTAATCGGTCTTCTCCAGCACCAGCACGTCCAGGCCCTCGGCGACACCGGTCAGCGCGGCCGACAAGCCTGCCGCCCCGGAACCGAGTACCAACAGGTCAACCTCGTGGTCCCAACCTGCTCGACCCTCGGTCATCGTGTCCATAGCACTGCTCATCTCGTATTGCTCCCGCTCGTCATCGTCAGTACGTGTGCTCTTGCACTCGGTCTGGACAGGTTGGTGCTTGTGTGCCGTCGTCCTCGTACTCGGTCACGCCAGCCAGGTCGCGGCCGGCGATGTAGCCGAAGGCCATGGCCGGGCCGAGGTTGATGCCGCCGGAGGGGTAGTTGCCGCGCATGATCGAGGCGTGGTCGTTGCCCGCGGTGTACAGTCCCGGGACCGGGCGACCGGCGGTGTCGACGACGCGGGCTCGGGTATCCGCGGCGATCCCGGCGAAGGTGCCGAAGGAGCCCGGGCGCACGTGTACCGCGTAGAAGGGACCCTTCTTGATCGGTGCCAGCGAGGGGTTGGGCCCGACCTTCGGGTCGCCACCGTAGCGGTTGAAGGGTGTGGCGCCGCGCTGGAACTGCGGGTCCTCGCCGCGGCGGGCGTTCTCGTTGAACTCGCGCACGGTCTCGACGAGGCCGGTGGGATCGATCCCGCACTTGCCGGCGAGCTCCTCGAGGGTGTCTGCCTTGATGAGGTATCCGGCCTTGATGTAGGGCAGCAACGGCATGGGGATCGGCTTGGCGAAGCCCAGCGGGTACTTGCGGACGAAGGTGGAGTCGGCGATCTGCCAGGACTCCACCGGCTCGCCGTCCGGGGTGGCCTGCAGCAGGCCGTCCACGTAGTCGAAGTAGCCGTTGGCCTCGTTGACGAACCGCCGGCCGTCGCGGCGCACGCCGATGGATCCTGGCTTGGCGCGGTCCATGATGTGCGGGAAGGCGCCCTGGCTCCCGTTCGGGAACGGGACCAGGGACACGGGGCACCAGGCGGCCGGGGAACGCATGTCCGTGTCGAACACGCCGCCGGCGCCCAAGGCCAGGTCCAGGCCGTCGCCGGCGGCCTCCTCCGGGGCCAGGGACCAGTGTTCGTTGCCGGTCGGAGCCTTGGGGAACAGTTGGCGTCGGCGTTCGACGTCGTGCGGGAACCCGCCGGTGGCCAGCACCACGCCGCGGGACGCGCGGACGTAGCGGCCGCCGTCGGGACCGCCCACCAGGGCGCCGGTCACCCGGCCCTCGGTGTTGCGGACCAGCTGTTGGACCGGCGCGTTCACCCGGATGTCCACGCCGAGGTCATCGGCGGATTTCATGAGGCGGCCGGTCAGGGCGGTGCCGTTGACCAAGTGCATGGAGCGGCCCTTGCGCACCATGTCCCACACATGCGGGATGACGCGCCCGGCGGCATAGGCCCATCCCTTCGGGGACCACTGGGAGGCCGAGAGCATGGTGGTGAGGTCCTTGCCGGCCATGATGCCCATGCCGAAGAACGACGTGGGGTAGTACTGTCGACGCATCTTCTTCAGCAGCTCGGGGCGGAACTCGTAGGCATTGACCGGTTTCGGGCCCACCGAGCGGTTGCCAGTGCCGGCTCCGGGCAGGTGGCCGTAGATGTCGTTGATCTTCGCGCCCGTGACGAACTGCATGGCGGTCTTGGTGTGGAAGAAGCCGACCATGTGGGGCACGGCTTCCAGGAAGGCGTCGATCTTCTCAGCCGCGGCCGGGGTGTACCGCTCCCCCAGCACGCCCCGAAGGTAGGTGCGGAATTGCTCTCGGTCCTCGTTCACGCCCTCGGCGCGGGCCAGGGCGGTGCCGGGTGTCCAGGCCCAGCCACCGGACCAGCTGGTGGCTCCGCCGCAGACGGACGCCTTTTCGGCCACCATGACGTTCAGGCCGTGGTAGGCGGCGGTCACCGCGGCCGAGAGGCCGCCGGCTCCGGAACCGGCCACCAGCACGTCCACGTCCTCCACGGGGACGCCGTTGGCCAGCACCTCGTCCTCGTTCAGGGGCCGCGGGGCGGCGCTGTCCTGCGGTGTCGTCGTCTCCGGGGTCATCGGATCACTCTCGCTTCTGTCGTCTCAGTCGTTTCGCCCGGTCGGTGCCGGGCCCGGGGCATGCCTGGCAGGTCCGTGGTGGCAGAGCCCGCCCGGGCGCCGGGCGGGTCAGGAGTGCCCGCACGCCTGGCCGGGGTGGGCGGCGTGGTATCGGTGGTCAGCGGCCGTGCTCGTCGGGGTCCAGCCGCGGTCCGGCACCGGTGTCCAAGCTGTCCAGGGCCTGCATCTCTGCCTCGGTTAGCTCGAACCCGAACACGTCCAGGTTGCTGCGCTGCCGGCCGGCGTCGGCGGACTTGGGCACGGCCACGCGGCCGGACTGCACGTGCCAGCGCAGCAGCGCCTGGGCCGGTGTGATGCCGAGGCGCTCCGCTGGCCCGGTGACCTCGGGCAGGTCGAACAGCTCGCCGCCGCGGCCCAGGGGGCTGTAGGCGACGGTGAGCACGCCGGCATTCCGGTTGGCGGCCAGGACGTGGGGTTGTGCCACGTACGGGTCTACCTGGACCTGGTTCACGGCCGGCACGAGCCCGTCGTCCCGAAGCGTCCGAAGGTGGTGCGGGGTGAAGTTCGAGACGCCCCAGGCCCGAAGCAGCCCGCTCCCCGTGAGCTCGGCCAGAGCCTGTGAGGTCTGCCGGAAGGTTCCCTCCGACTCGGCGCGATGCGGGTTCGGCCAGTGGATGAGGTAGAGGTCCAGGTAGTCCAGGCCCATGCGTTCCAGGGTGGCCTCGAGTCCGGCCCGTACGGTGGCGGTGTCTCCAAAGGTGGCGTTGGTCAGCTTGGAGGTCACGAAGATCTCGGCGCGGGCCAGTCCGCTCTCGCGGACCCCGGCCCCGACCGCGTCCTCGTTACCGTACATCTCCGCGGTGTCCACGTGGCGGTATCCCAGCTGCAGGGCCTGCACGACGGCGGCACGGGCCTCCGTACCCACCAGCGGCCAGGTGCCCAGGCCGATGCGAGGCACGTGCACGGCGTCGGGACCCTGGGGGTCTGGCAGCCCGGTGCCGGACAGGGCGACGGTGGGGGCAGGGGTGGTTGTGGTGATCGGGACGGTCATCGGGCCGCCTCCTCGACGGCGAGCAGGGATCGGGTGGCTCGCATCAGGTGTTGGATCCAGGCGGGCCCGCCCAGGCGCTTGACGGCCTCGTCGTTCGGCACCTCCACGGAGACGGGCAGCAGTGTTCCGGTCCGGGGCGTGTCCGCCAGGCCGGCCTCGATGGCGGCGAGCATGCCGGACAGGTCGAGGTCGCCCTCTCCGGGGGCCAGCCGTGCCGATCGTGACTCGTGCACCAGGCCCTGGCGGTCGGTGGGGCGCACAGCGGGGGCATCGCAGAACTGCACCAGGGGCGCACGGCCCGCGGCGGCGGCCAGCTCCTCCGGCGTCCCGCCGAAGCGGGCCACGTGCAGGGTGTCCACGAGGAGGTCACAACCAGTCTGGACCGCGATTTCGTCTGCGAGGGGGATGGAGTTCACCACCTGGTAGCTAATGGCTTCGAGAGCTGGGGTGATGCCATAGGCCCGTCCGTCCTCGGCCATCTGTGCCAAGGTGTCACGGGCCCGGGAGAGGTCCGTGTCGGCGCAGGCCACGGTCAGCGAGTCGGCTTCCAAGGCCTGTCCGGCCTCGAACATGCGCATCCAGGCCTCACGCTGGTCCGAGCCGTCCAGAAGCAGGAACTCGATGTCCTTGACCACCACGCCGGTGTCGGCCATCCGCGCGAGCGTCTCCGCCAGCAGCGCTGATCCTGGCTGCACGTCGTAGGAGGCCTCCTGGTCGGTCACGGGCCGGACCCGGACGCCGACGAAATCGAAGCCCGCGTCGGCGGCGTACTGCACAAGCTCGGGCGGGGAAGCCGACAGCAGGGAGAGCTGGGCGAGACCGATCAGTCGGCCATCGGATGCAGGCATCTGCGGTATCCGTTCTTCCGGGACGTGAGCGAGGTGACGCCTCTCATGTAACCCGCTTCACAACTGGCACATCACCCGAGATCCCATTGATCGGGATGGAGTGAAAACACGGTCACCCTGGTTGGGCTCCTGGCAGCCAGAGCATGTTGCCGATACCCCACAGCACCAGGCACACCAGCACGAACGGCAGGGTCCGGGCGATCAGGGCCCCGCGGGTCAGGGGCGGTCCCGGGGTGCCCTCCCGTTGGAAGGGGCCGGCGATCCGGTAGGCGAGTTCGACGCGCGCCGGGCTGGCCAGGCAAGCAAGGCCGGCGGCCACGTTCTGCGAGGCCATCATCCACAGCGGATCTGCCCCCAGGGCCCTGGCGGCCGCGTCCTGGGTGCCACCGAACATGGCGTTGGCCCCAGTGCCCGAGGCCGTGATGTACCCGCCCAACCCGCCGAGCAATGGCACCAGGAGCAGGTAGCCCTGCCCCAGCCCGGTCAGTGCCGTGGCCAGCGCCTGGGCCAGTCCACCGGCGGAGACCGCGGTGCCCAACACCAGGTACAGACCGGTCGGCACCGCCACCTGCAGCCACATCCGGCGGATCTCTCGGGGCAGGAGCCACCGGTGGTCCCGGTCCATGGACAGCACGACGATGCCGACCAGGGCACCGGTGATGGACCACAATGCCGGTGAGCCCAGCACCGCGCCGAACCCCCCGAGCGGCAGCAGTCCCTCCAAGAGCTGTCCGGTGATGGTGCCCAGCAGCAACACCAGGTACGGCACCAGGGCGCGGGCCGGGATGGGCCCCATCCGGCCCCGGTTGATCACCCCGGCCCAGCCCGCGGACATCACCAGGGTTGCCACCGCACCGGCCACGGCCGTGCCGAAGGCCAGATTGGCGGCCAGCACAAGTACGGACAGCACCACGCCCGAGGCCAGTCCCGTGCCGATCCAGGCGAGGTAGTCAACCGGTCGGGGCCGGGAGCCGCCGGCGGTTGTGGGCAGTCCCCGTCCGGCGATGACCGCGGCCACGGCGCCCGAGCCCAGGAAGGCGATCACGTTCAACACCCCGGAGGCCACGCCCAGATCCTGCAGGGTGACGCCGGCGATCTGGGAGCCCAGTAGCGTGCCAGGACCCATCGATCCCCAGGGGCCCACCATCAGGGCCACCAGTGAGAGCGAGGCGGCCCGCAACGGAGTGAACCCTAGGGACAGCAGCAATGGCAGTCCGATGATCACGGAGACCCCGAATCCGGTGACCGTCTCCATGAACGGCACCACCCCGTGCGCCATGAGCAGCGCCGAGGCCACCGTGGGACCACCGCCGGCCGAGAGCCACCGGGCCAGCTTCTCCTGGGCGCCGGTGCGGTCCATGACGCGGGAGAGCAGGATTCCGCCAGCGATGATCGCCAGCACCTCCACCAGGGTCCAGACGCTCTCGCCCAAGGCCGAGGACAGCTCCGCCACCGGGGTGGAGAACCAGGCCATACCGATCAGCACGGCCGAGACCAGCCCGGCCCCCGGTGCCACCCACGACGGAGCCGGCACGAGCAGCAGGGCCAAGGTCAGCACAATGGGCAGAGCCGCCATGAGTACATCCAACGGCGGCCCACCTCCACACTTCTGTCAGGTTCTCGTCACCGAAAGATGCTACGTGCTGTGGACCCGTCCCAGTTCCTTGGAACTGGAACACTCCCCCAGAGAGTGACCAAGCACGACGACACGCCGCGGATTTGCGTCCCAGAACTAAACCCAAAACGACGTCCCACCCGGAGCGTACACAGATGACTTTCGGTACAGTGTGCCCATGGACATCGGCTACGCGCGGGTCTCGACCACAAAACAGGACCTCGACCGGCAGATCGATGCCCTGCGTCAGGAGGGCATCACGGCGAAGCGGATCTATGTCGACAAGAAATCCGGTGCCAACACCAACCGCCCCGGGCTCCACGCTGCCCTGGACCAGGCCCGGGAGGGCGACCTCATCGTCGTGCACACCCTGGACCGGCTCGGACGCACCGTGAGGGACACCCTGAACCTCATCCACGATCTGGCCGACCGCGGCGTGGGCGTGCGGAACCTGGCCGACCCGATCCGGGTCGACTCCTCCAACCCCGAGGACCCGATGTCCCAACTAGCCGTGGTCATGCTCGCCCTCTTCGGTCAGATGGAACGCACCTACGCCATCGAACGCGCCGCTCACGCCCGGGCCGTGGCCACCGCCAAGGGCCGGCGGAGCGGTCGGCCCAGCGTGGTCGATCCGACCAAACTGGCCTACGCGGAGCACCTGCGCAACGAGGGCCACACCATCAATGAGATCGTGGAGAAAACCGGCATCACTCGGACCACCCTCTACCGACACCTCCCGCCTCGCCCACCACGGCCCCTCACCGCCGAAAACCACCACCCCAACCAAGCCGACACACGGCAGGAGTGACCGGGCGTCCCCACAACATCCTGAAGCCGACACTCGCGGATGCGCGTGGGCTCGGTGAGAAGTCCCCATGGGGTCTCCGGAGCACTCGTGGCGGGCTCGAGCACAGTCGGCGAACCCGCTGGCACTTCACAATTGCCACCGCCGAGACGGAACCGACTCAGATTTCTTCGTGGGAGCCGCCATGAGTCCCTGCAAGACAAGGATCGGGGCACTCGCCAGTTCAATCGGATCCGTCACCACCGCTACTTGTCCTTCGCTTCGCAGGGTTTCAGCGTGCTCCACCGCGGGGTTGCCGGAGTCGCGACGCCACAAGGGATGAGAGAACACGAGCGATCGATCCTTATCGGTAGCGACGGGCACCCCGCTCGGCCCCCTTGACCACTTCACTTGGACGCTTTCTCCGGCACCACGGAGATCCGCCAGGAATGCCTCGAAGTGCCCCAGGTTTCCGAACCATCGGCCCGTCTTGAGGGGTGAGCCGGCGGCTAGATCAATCATGTCTAAGGCCAACCGCCAGTTGAGCGCTCCGTGCAAACGTTGGTTGTCCCACCCTTGGAGGCAGTCCGGACACAGAACATCACACTGGCGGGCATGGGACCGCTTCTCGTAGTCGGCGGTGAGGCTCGTTCGCGTTTCCTGCAATAGTTTCTTGAGGTTCTCGGGGCGAGAGAATTCCTCGGCGTAGCCGGCGCCGTTAGCCGCGGCGTCGGCCAAGAAGATTCGCATGACTCGCGTTCTCGTTTTCTGATCCTCTGTGCTGTAAAGGCCGCTCTGCAGTTCTTGGGGGTCAATGTCGAGAATTGACTTCGCTGCTCGGCGCAGAATCTCGGCGAAGGAGTGATAAGCGCGCACACCGGCCGGCAGCACCGTGGGATCCTGTGCAACGACGCCGCCCGGAATATCGACACCGGAGAGCCCGAATGTCACCGCATCTGTCACCCTGACGTATCCGATGGCGGCGCTACCGAAAGGCTTGCCGGTCGTGCCGGTTTTCCGCCCTTCTATGTCGGCAATTAGTCGGCCTCGATCTTGAGTGAAGGTGAACAGCTGTCCCCGGTTGTCGTTGTAGGACACGATCTGGCTCTGGGGGAACCGCTGCACATCGAGCGCACCGATCCGTTCCTGAGAGGCTGGGTCACCCAACGGAACGAAACTCGGTTCTTGGGCCCTCGCTGTCAGGGAATATGCACTGCCCCGGTACTCTCTCGGTTCGCCGGACATGAATCCCTTTGGTTCGAGCAGGCGCACCGGCGTGAGCACGTCGGAGCACGTCGGGCACTGCGTCGGTGCATTGGCCACGTCATTTGCCAGAGCCGCGAATCCGCACGAAGAACACGCGGACAGCCACATCACCGGGCCTGTGGAAGCAGCGCTGCGGAAGAATGCTGGCGGTTTCGAATCCAGGGGCGGCGCGAAATCAGCCAATGCCTCGACCGTGTACACGAGACCGTCCCGCACGACTTTGGCCCCGGGCGCATAGTTGCTAATAGCCAAGGCCATGTCCCGGTCAGCCACCGTAGCGTCCTGAACTGCTTGAGAGATTGTCGAGCCGGCCGTGAGTCGTGGAATGGAGTGGTACAGGTTCCTGACCATTGTCGGGAAACCATGCAAGGGGAGAATGCCGCCACGCGCCGCGACTTCTGATAGCTCTTCGGGACTGTCTCCATCCGACGTTGTGCCAGCCTCCCGTTCCACGGCCCCGTCGAGGCTTGCGACGAGCCCCACGAGAACGGAATCCACGATTCCCGCTCGGTCATCTCTGCTCAGCGCCAGCCCCTCGAAGAGGATGTCGGCGATGTCTTTTACCCAATCTGCGTGATTGCTTAGCCACTGTGCTGCGTGAGTACGGGTGATGCCATCGCGCCACTGTTCCACCGTCCCGAACGTGCCGTGACTGCTATCCGGTGTCCACTTGGCTTCCGCGCAACTGGCGAAGCATTCCTTCAGGACGGTCGACGCCAGGACGCGCCGTGCCACCTGTGGTCGATTCGTCATCAGATAGGGCTGTGGCGCTGGGTCCCCGGTGATCCGCTCGGGGTGCTTGAAGTAATACTGGTCGTGTTCGAAATCGCGGCAGCTCGTGACAGCAAAGGAGAAATGCTGGCCGGATCGTCCGGCGCGCCCTACTCGCTGTTGGTAGTTGAACCGTTGCGGCGGCATGTTCGCCATGACCACGCTGCGGAGTGTCCCAATGTCGACGCCGGCCTCCATAGTCGTCGTAACGCTCAGCACTTCCAGCGAGTCGGCCCTCTCGACTTCCTGGAGGTTGGTTAGTGCAACTCCCTGGAACAGTCGCTGCCTGCGCCGGGCTTCCGAAGCCGGTCTCGTCTGGGCCGTCAGCTCCGCCGTGGCAATCTTGCGGGACGGTTGGTCCGCTAGACGGCGGTAGAAGTTGGCTCCTTCACGATCATTGACAAGTGCCTCCATGTCCACGCCGTTGCAACCATGGTTGACGCACACTCCAGCTGAGGGGTGCATGTGCAGGAACTGACAATTTTGGCAGCGATGCATCGTCCCGTCCCCGGACTCCACGACGACTGGTTGAGAAGCTGCTCCGATCTCCAGAACCCAGCTGTCTGTGACCACCACGTTGGCGAGAATTTCCGAGACTGCAGAGGCAAGGGACTCATCGTCAGCACCGTGCTGCACCGCCACCGCATCAAGGTAACTCTTGACGGCACTCGGCATGCTCGAATATCCGCCAAACCGTCGCCCCTTGGGACGGAAGCCGGCCAGGCCAAGAATGCGCAACACCGAGGCAAGGAGCTCCTGAGTGGCATCCTTATCCAACCCAGGCAGGGTTTCGATATCCAGGACCGGTTTCAAGTAACCAATACCGGCGCTCTCGATGTCCCGACGCGCACCGTCGAAGGCAACGTTAAGCAGCTCGTTGCCGAGAGCGCGAAGGGAGTTAGTTGCGAATGTGGCGGCCTGCTCGGAAATGTCACGATGCCAGTCATCCTGCGAGCCGGGTTCGAAGGCACGGAACCACGGTTTCTTGTCGGCACCAGCATCTAGGGGGTAATGTCTGGCGCTGCGGGAAACGCCGGCCGGGCTGAGGCCGAGTTCTACGAGCCGGTGGGACACCGCTTCGGTGACCTTGAGCCAGGACCGCCCCGATAGTCTCGTAATGGCCTCGAGGAGAGGGGCCGGCCGTGTTCCCCCTTCGAGTTCTCGTTCATAGAGGTCTTCCCAATCCGGGCAGATGGCTCGCAACCGGGCAATGAAGTCCCGTTGTTCCTCGGTCATTGCCCGCCGTGCCGCCCGGTCACCGAATTCCGCCTGCAAAGTCTCGTTAGGGTCGAGGCTGGGCTCCACCGTCAGCTCGCGGGCCAAGGCCTGCGTCAAGGCATCCTGGTATTGACGGAAGTTTAGGGACGCGGAGGCCCGGGCCGCCGCGTCACGATTGTCCGTGAAGACAATGGTGCGGTAATCCTCGGGACGATCGCCCAAGGACAAGGGCAGACTGCGCATGTATACCTGCGTCAGCTGCTCCGAGTTCGTGCGGTGGCCGCGAATCGGACTGTAGACGCTTCCGTCTTCGGAGAAGTCCATTTGCCGTGTCGTTGCCTGCTGTGCACAGGCCAGGCACCGGTCCGGCAAGGCAGGCAGTCGGCCAGATCCCTCGGAGTCGATCTGGACTACATAAGCGTTGATCTCGTCCAGATGCGGGAGCAGGTCCAGCCTGCCCGATCGCTGGAGATGGACACCACGCACCTGGACTTTCTCTCCACCATTGGTCCACGACTCCTTGGTCGCGTAACCCTGTGCGGCCCCCTTGAGCCAAACCCACCGATACTGACTTCGCTTGCGCTGACTGAGGACTGGAGGGGTGGCATTCACAACTTCGAAGGGGGTTGCTGACAACATCTCAGCGTGGGGTAAATCGGGATCTCGGTTGACGTACCCCCCGAGGCTGATGTCACCGCATTCATTACAGAAAAGGAGTTCTAAGACCCGGGATTGGCATGCCGGGCACGCTGTCGCTGGCGCCGTCGACAATCGCCCGATGCGAGGCGACTCCTGCTCAGGAGCCTCCGGACATTCTGGATTGATACATGCCCACAGGCCGGAGAGGGATCTAGCAAAGAGATGGCCGCGCAACGGCACGGTTGACACCTCCCCCGCACCGGCAATGGCGGAAAGTATCTCGCCCGTTCGCTCGGCACGTTGCTCCTCGGGCAGGTTAGGTAGCAGTTTCCCGCCGATGGTGCTGACGGACGTCGGCCGAAATCGCCATGGATCTTCACCGTCTCGGCATGCAGCAGCCACTGCCACGGAGAGGGCATGGGAATCCACCGCTTTCTGAACTCGCAGTTCGACGTCGGAAAGGTCGACCGAATCGGGGATCTCCATTGCCTGTCCGGCTGTCACCAGGAAGCTGTCCCGTGGCGCCCCGAAGAAATCTTCCAGGTAGGCCAGACCTTCCTCATTCGGCTCCAAGGAAGCGGACGCAGCGATGATCCTCAGCTGGGGACTGCTCGGTGAAAGTCCGATTCTCTCCAGGAATCGACGAAGAAGGAGACCGACTTCCGTGCCCGCCGTGCCTCGAAACGTATGTAGTTCGTCGACCACGAGAGTAAATACGGAATCAGGGCTGCTCTGGAGCCAAAGCCGGGTCTGGTCGAACATGCGGTCTTCGTGGTCGCGCATGAGCATCACATTGAGCATGGCGTAGTTGGAGACCAGGATGTCTGGCGGCGTCAGAACCATATCCCGACGGTGTACCATCTCATTCCGCCGAGGATCCGTGAAGAGGGAGAGGACGGACCCGCCCTTTTCGCGCGCGACGGCGTCAAACTCTTCCATCAACTCTTTGATGGCCTGGGCGTCCTTGCGATAGTCGCGTTTCTTGCCGCTCATGGTGGTTGCACGAGCAGACCCGAGGGTGCTTCCGGTATACCTTCCGAACCAGATGCGGGCTCGCGGATCGCGGTTCTCCAGGGCACGCAGAGCACGACGGAGTCGGACCAGCTGATCTTCGACGAGGGCATTGGTGGGATACAGGATCATGGCCCGCATGGCTGCCGGCCGATGGGAACCGTCCCGGCGAAGGCCGGGTTCAGGCTTGGAGCGGGCTTCCCACCACGTATTCACAGGAGACGGGGCTCCCCAAGCCTTCGACTCTTGGACCAGTCGCGTCAGGATTGGGATCAGGAATCCCTCGGTCTTTCCAGAGCCCGTCCCCGATGTCAAGACGACGTTCCTCTGAGCGCTGGGTGGTCCGAGCGAATGGATGACAGACTCTGTCTGGTGTCGGCGTAGGCGAACCTCACTGCTGGAGTCCTCGATGCCGAACACCGCACTCGTCACGGCGCCGAGCACGTCCGGATCAATACCGGCCGAGGCTGCGACATCACCGACGACATCTGTTCCTGGATACGGCAGAACCGGCTCGATGAGCGGCTCGGTGAAAACTGCTGATTCTGCGGTCAGCAGGTTCCTTCGAGCAGCAGCCAACCCGGGATCCCGGAGACGGAAGGTGGTTTCGTAGTAGCTAAGGAACGCATCCGACAGGTTGTCCAGGAGGGTGATGGGGGTCAGCGCGTTCATGAGGACATCCTTGCGCGGAGAGCGGCGGCGAGTTCGTCGGTGACATCGCGGTATGCATGGTGGAAACCGCCTGGCGATGACTCTGGCAGACATCCACTGCTCAAGACGGCAGCGCGCTCGTACAGCTCTGGCAGACGTGCCCCGAGCGGCGTGGTGAGGATCTGCTCATCGTGATGAAATCCCAGTAGCGTCCTCCCGGCGGCCTGGGCCAGGAGATGCTTGCCTAACTCCACGTCGACAGCGGCCGCAGTACCGATTTCTACGTCATGTTCCGTCCGATACCAGTAGTCGCGTCGGTGGTAGCCGCGGTCTCGTCGGTAGAGTCCCGGAGCGTCCCATCCGGAGACGTCAATCCACGCGAGGGAATCGAGTTGGAACCTCTGGAAGGGACCCTGCTCGAGTCGCATATTGCGTCGCGGCAGGTTGGAAGCGACTTCCGACAGGGCCGGCAGCTGGCCCGCGATCAGCCTCCAAGACTCTTCGGCGTTGTCCACGCCGTCCAGTTCGATGTACTCGAGGAGATCGGAAGCCGAAGCGCCGGTGACGGTGGGCAGTTCGGCAAGCGAGCGGGAGGGGTGTAGTTCTGCCTCCAGGTCATCCACCACAGCTCGGAGACCCGCCATGCGCTCGAGTGACCAACCGCCCCCAAGTGCCACTCTGCCGTTGGCCAGCATGAGTAGTGCCGGCGGTGTGATCTCCCAGCGCTCCCTACGGAATGAATCATCCCGGGTCGTCTCCATCAGGCCTAACGCACTGAGGTCACGAAGCAAGTTGGCTTGATCACCGGTGTTTGCTCCCGATTGAGCGACGATGGCCTGAAGCGCCGCGATGTCGCCGCTATGCGTGTGAACGAGCGCATCGCTCACAACATCCGTACGGATGTCATGAACGTGGACTTCGGGCAGGCGTTCCGCGAAGGCCACTTTCGATTGTCCGGAGGCCTCGTTTCGAACCGCGTTCAGGGCCCGGCCACGTCGCTCCTCGTATTCACGTCGAAACTCCGGCTTCATGGCATCTACCCAGTTGATGGGCGTGCGACGGACAGCGCCGCATCGGCTGCACGTGCCGGTCTGCCACTTTCCCTTCGTCTTGCCATCGATGAACGTGGGGAACTGAAACACGTGGGATCCGGTCACGATGCACGCATCAGGCGCTGGCGCCGGCAGGCTCAGCGATTCCCGGCTGGTGGACTGTCGGTGATGCAGGGCGCTCCAGTCGACTTCACTCGGCAGGCCGCCGTCGAAGATCTTCCCTTCCTCTGCCAGCACGTCGACGCCGAGCACCGTGATGTCCGCGGCGTCAATCCCTGTGAGCGCGCTTGCTGCAGAGATGGGCCGAGTATCGTGGGCTGCTCCCTGATGGCGAACGAGCCCTTCGTAGTCCTGTTGCGTGCCCGTACGCAGACGCAGAGTTTCAGTCTGCAGCGGTGGCGTTGGATTCGAGCTCTTGCTTCCGCCTCGTGACTTGTGCAGCGACACACGATAATCCCCGGCTGCAAGGGAATCCGGCAGTTGTACGATGCACGGCCCCGAGATGCCCGCCTGCAGGACGGTCACCTTTTCGCCTTGGGCCCCAGGGGTCAGCCACACCTCGAACGAGGCCTTCGTGGAAGGAGCGGTCGTGACGATGATGTCGGGAAGGGCCGCTGCATGCCATTTCTTCAATCGGCCCGGAAGCCGAAGCCCGCCCTGCACGGTGAACTGTGTCTCGATGGGCGCGATGAGAGCGGTGACCTCGCTGGAGGTGAAGTCTCCGATGTTGGCGACGGCACCAGGGATGAAGCCGTCAATGATCAACCAATCCTGGTCGATGCCCTCAACGCGGAGATCCTTGTTCCCGGCGAATGAGGTGAGCGTCAGCAGGGTGCGCAATTCCTCGATCATGTCCAGGGATGCATCTGGACTGACCAGGATCCGATGCCTAGCTCCGGAGACGGCCCGGCGGGTCTCAAGGTATGCGCCGGCTGCCTCGTCCTGGACGAGCAGCACGATATGTCGAGGGCGTCGTTGCATGACCCGCCCGTCGGGTCCGGTCAGCCGGATCTCCCGCGTCAGCAGTTGGCCGGAATCAATGCCGATTTCGTATCCCGCGGCGTAAACGTGCGTTGACGACAGCTCGCGGGGCCTCAGGGTAACCTCGCCCTGTTCGTGGACCAGGCTCCAGGACTGCATGTCACCGCCTCGACGAAGGGCTAGCCCCAGGTCAGCGGACTCGCTATCACCGTGACGTCCCCGGAGCACCATGGCCAGTGGCACCCACGTGGTTTCCGATCCACCGAGCGATGAGGTCAGCCCGATGCTCGAGCTCGAGCGCTCGACCCGATCTACATCACCATCCCAAGCCCGCAATTCTGTGATAGCCGTTTCGGCGATTCGCTCTCGGACGTCCGCAGCCTGGTTCCACTTCTGGATAAATTCCTTGCCGGCACCAGATCCATGGATGTTCGTCCATTCGTCGATCAGGCTCTCCATCTCAACCGGGGAGAGCAGGGAACCGGGCAGTAGTGCGTACTGGGCGAACATTCGCTGGAATGCCTGGCGATCCGCCATGCGGATGATGGCCTGGGATACCGGAAGGCCGACGTAGCGGTGGTGGTTGGCATGGGCAGTGGGAAGGCCGAACCGCCCCTCCATGTCCTCCAGCCACCAGTTGAACGCTTCCCAGAAATCCTCCGTGACGCGGAAGTCGTTGCGCAGCTTCTCCTTGTCTGCCTCCTGCAGTCCAAAGGCGGCGAGCAAGTGGTTGTAGTAGTTCGTCGATGAAACGTACTTTCCGTCTCGGGTGGACTCTTGCATGGATTGCGCGGCAATCACCGTGGTCACTAGAAGTGCGGTGACCGGTGGGGGTTCGGAACGGTCTTCATATCGTTCTCGGTTGCTCAGGGAACGGGCATTCTTAACCCAGAGGGTGACCTCTCTTGCGTAGACGGCGAAGAGTTCCTTGGATGACGAAGAGGAGTTCATGACATTGCGGACGACCTCGAGCAATCGGTCCTTGCCCCGTCCGTGCTCCAGTCCGAAGCGTTCCTCCAGATGGCGGTACAGCTCTGGTTGAGGGTCCAGGTAGAGCGGCTTGCTCTCCATGTCTTCCCGTAGGAAGTACTGGTTGACCTGTTCATTCCACTTCAGGTATTCCTCGAAGGGACCCCACTTGCGAGAGTTGCGCAAGCGCCGACTCAGCGGTTGCGTCTCATGCCTCAGGTTCTCCTGGTTTCGGTCAACGGTGTGTACCGTCATGCAGTCCTCCCAAGGCCAAATGTGATGTCTAACCCAGAATAGGCAGGGGAGAAGACCTAATCAGGCGTTCCAAGTGGTTCTCACGTGGGGATTCCGTGTAGGCACGCTAGTAGAGCCCCACCCATCAGACACCGGCGTCCACGATCGCGCGTGGATCGACTCATCAGTGCCGCCCGATACGCTGAAGGATGTGATTACCGGTGAACTGAAGTCCCAAGTCGATAGCGTCTGGAACGCATTCTGGTCCGGGGGCATCTCCAACCCGCTGGAAGTCATCGAGCAGATCACCTACCTGCTGTTCCTCAAGCGCCTGGACGACGCGCAGACCGCCGCCGAGCGCAAGGCCGCCCGCACGGGCGAGCACCTCGAGCACCCGATCTTCCCCGACGGCACGGACCAGTTCGGCCGCTCCTACCAAGACCTGCGCTGGTCGAAGTTCAAGAACTTCGACAAGACCGAAATGTTCACGGTCTTCAGCCAAAGCATCTTCCCCTTCCTGCGCGAGGAGCTCACCCGCCAGTCCGACGGCAGCGACTCCTCCTACAGCCACCACATGAAGGACGCGCGCTTCACCATCACCAAGGATCACCTGCTGCAGAAGGCAGTGGACCTGATCGACCGCATCCCGATGGAGGACCGCGACACCAAGGGCGACCTCTACGAGTACATGCTCTCTAAGATCGCCACCGCCGGCACCAACGGCCAGTTCCGCACTCCCCGCCACATCATCAAGCTCCTCGTGGAGATGCGCGACCCGAAACCGATGGAGGCGATCTGCGACCCGGCCTCCGGCACATGCGGCTTCCTCATGGCCGCCGGCGAACATCTCCGCGAGCACAACCCGGACCTGATGTTCGACCCTGACCAAAGGGCGTTCTTCAACAACGGGCAGTTCCACGGCTTCGACTTCGACTCCACCATGCTGCGCATCGGCGCCATGAACCTGCTGCTGCACGGCATCGAGAACCCGGTCATCGAGAACCGCGACTCCCTGGCTGACCTGCACTCGGCCGACGAGGAGAAGTACGACATCGTCCTGGCCAACCCGCCCTTCGCCGGCAGCCTGGACTACGAGAACACGTCCAAGGAACTGCTCAAGGTCGTCAAGACCAAGAAAACCGAGCTGTTGTTCCTGGCCCTGTTCCTGCGCCTGCTCAAGCCCGGCGGCCGCGCCGCGGTGATCGTGCCCGACGGCGTGCTCTTCGGCTCCTCCAACGCGCACAAACAGCTGCGCAAGGAACTCGTCGAGAACCAACTACTGGAAGCCGTGATCAAGCTGCCGTCCGGCGTGTTCAAGCCCTACGCAGGCGTCTCCACCGCTGTTTTGTTCTTTACCCGCACCAACTCCGGCGGCACCGAGAACGTCTGGTTCTACGACGTCACCTCCGACGGCTTCAGCCTCGATGACAAGCGCACTCCGCTGGACACTAGCGACCTGCCCGATGTGCTCGAGCGGTGGCGCGCCCTCTGCGGTGATTCCGGTGAGGAACGTACGACGGCGGAACTCAGCCGAGCGCGCACCGAACGTTCCTTCGTGGTACCCAAGGTGGAAATCGCCGAGAACGGGTACGACCTGTCGATCAACAGATACAAGGAGATCGAATACGACGAAGTCGAGCACCGCGCGCCGGCGGACATCATCGCCGACATCGAGGTGCTCGATGAGGACATCGCTAAGGGACTCACAGAACTGAAGGGGTTACTGGCGTGAGGACTGTCGCGCTATCGGAAGTTGCTCAGGTCAACCCGCGATGGACCCCAGAGGCGAAGCCCGACGATGCTGTCTCATTCGTCGGTATGGCAAACCTAAGTGATGAGCGGGGAAGGGTAGTCGCTGAAGAACAGCGGCGAGTCAGAGAGGTGCGAACGGGATACACCCCCTTCTTAGCCAACGATCTATTGGTCGCCAAGATCACGCCTTGCTTTGAGAACGGCAAGATTGGCAAGGCTACTATCTCGGAGACTTACGGGGCGGGGTCAACCGAGTTTCATGTTGTTCGTCCTGGGGCTGAACTCGACGGACGCTACGCGCTTCATTTCCTTCGCCGACCTCATTTCCGAGCGGCGGGCGAACTGCGTATGACTGGTAGCGGGGGTCAACGTCGCGTGCCAGCCGATTACGTCGCTGGCACGAAAATCCCGCTGCCGTCCATGGACGAGCAGCACCGCATCGCCGACATCCTCGACAAGGCTGATGCCCTCCGGGCTAAGCGCCGCGCAGCCATCGCCCACCTCGATGCCCTCAGTCAGTCCATCTTTCACGAGATGTTTGGGGATCCGCTCGAGAACCCGAAGGGCGCGCGTGTAAAGGAACTAGCCGAACTGATTGATCCTCAACGCCCGGTTACGTATGGAATCCTGATGCCAGGACCTGACCAACCACAAGGGGTCAAGTACGTTCGAGTGACCGATATCCAAGGCGGACGTATCCGACAAGACACCGTTAGATCCACGACGGACGAGATCGCGGCGAAGTATCAACGTTCCGCACTTAGGCCCGGTGACTTGCTCATGTCGATCCGAGGCCACGTGGGTCGATTTGCTCTAGTTCCCGCTTGGCTAGATGGCGCCAACATCACGCAAGATACCGCCCGTCTTGCAATAGTCGGCGCCTATCCCACCTACGTACGGGAATGCTTATCTATGCCGAGTTTTCAGCACTGGATGGCGCGACACACCAAAGGTGTTGCTGTTAGGGGGATTAATCTTGGCGACGTTCGAAAGATGCCGATTCCGGTCCCGGCGCAAGAACATCAACGCGCTTTCGACGAGCGTGTCAGGAGTGTGGAGAAGCTGAAATCCGCGCATCGCGCTCAGCTGGACGAACTCGACAACCTGTTCCGGTCCCTGCAAGACCGTGCATTCAAGGGGGAACTGTGACGGCCGCGGTGAACTCTGAGCCACTCGAGTCCGAGGTGCCGATCTGGCCCTTCTTCGTGCGGCACGTGTTGGCGGTGCTGTCCGACGGGAGCACGCTGCATCGGCGCGACATCGTGGGGCGTGCCATCGACGCGGCTGACCTTTCGGAAGCGGCCCGGGTTGAGACGCTCAACTCCGGCGGGCTGCGTTCGGAACAGCGGATCGGCTGGGCTATTAGCAACCTCTTCAAGGCCGGTTGGATTGAACGTCCCATCCGGGCCAATTACCGCATCACTGAGGCGGGCCGCGCCTGGCTCGTCGAGCACCCCGAAGGCATCGGTAGCTTTTCCGACGCGAACCGGATCTTCGCGCCGTACTGGCCGCATGTGCAGAAGGACGCTGCCGACGTCGTGCCGGAGTCATCCCTGCCGGACGCCGCCGATCCGATCGAGCAGATCGAGACCGGCATCAACCGGATCACATCCGAGGTGGGCGAGGTTCTGCTGGTGCGGCTGCGCGAGAGCCACCCGGATTTCTTCGAGGAGGCCGTCGTCCGGCTGCTGCTGGCCATGGGCTATGGCGGGGCCGAGCAGCGGGGCCGGCGCATCGGTGGTTCCGGCGACGGGGGCGTGGATGGGGTCATCGACCAGGACGCGTTGGGCCTTGAGCAGGTCTATGTGCAGGCCAAGCGCTATGCCGAGGGCAATAACGTCGGCCGGGAGACCATTCAGGCGTTCATCGGCGCGCTGCACGGGTTCGGGGCCGGCCGAGGTGTGTTCATCACGACCAGCACGTTCACCCAGAACGCCCACGACTACGCGAAGAGCATTCCGACCAGGGTGATCCTCATCGATGGCCAGCGACTGGTCTCGCTCATGATCAAGTATCGCGTCGGTGTCCAGGTGGAGCAGAGCTACGACGTGGTGGGCATCGACGAGGACTTCTTCGAATAACGCCTACCCCGGTTTTGTCGACCCTCGGAACGCCACTGACGTGCGACTATGCCCTGTGACGGCCCGGTCAGTGGATAGCATCGGGTGATAGGTGTGGCTCGGCGCGGCTGAGGGGAAGCGAATGGAACAGGGCGCAAGCAGTGGCGGACACGAGTCCAACTACGGGTTTCTGACTGCCCAGTGGCCGGGTGTGTTCAGCGACGCCCGGGCCGCCGAAACCTACGCCCTGCGGGACCCCCGAAGCTCCCTGCTGTATGCCCGGCGGGCACTGGAAGCCCTGGTCGAGTGGCTCTACACCGCCGACCCGACCCTGCGCGTGCCCCTGCACGACGACCTGAACAACCGTCTGACCGAGCCACGGTTCCAGACCCTGGTCCCGCCCATGGTTCGCGACAAGATGCACGCGATCCGCAAGGTCGCCAACAAGGGCATTCACGGGACCCAGCCGGTCAGCACGCAGATCTCCGCGCACGTCGTGGCCGAGCTGTTCCACGTGAGCGTGTGGCTGGCCACGCGCTACACCACTGACCCCGGCGCCCGCCCTGCCTCGGGCACCAGCTTCGACCCAGCGCTGATGGCCCCCAAACCTGCTGCCGGTGTCGTGCAGTTGACCAAGGCCGAGGCGGAGGCCCTGGCGGCCAAGCTCGACACCAAGGACGCCGCGCTGAAGGAGGCGGCCCGTAAGGAGGCCGGGTACGAGGCGCGGATCCAGGCGCTGCAGGCCGAGGTCGAGGCCGCGAAGAAGGCCAATGAGAAGATCCCGGACGAGCACGACTACACCGAGGCCGGCACCCGCGAGTACATCGACCTCTACCTGGCCGAGGCCGGCTGGGACGTCACGGCGCCGAACGTGCGCGAGTTCCCGGTCCACACCATGCCCACGGCAGCCGGGACCCTGGACGGGGACGGCGCGGTGGACTACGCGCTCTGGGGGGCCGACGGGAAGCCCCTGGCCGTGCTGGAGGCCAAGCGGACCTCGAAGGATGCCCACGCGGGGCAGCAGCAGGCCAAGTACTACGCCGACTGCCTCGAGCGCGCCTACGGGCAGCGCCCGGTGATCTACTACTCCAACGGTTACCGGCACTGGCTCTGGGAGGACACCGTGTATCCGGAGCGGGAGGTCCTGGGCTTCCACACCCGCGACGAACTCCAGCTCATGGTCGACCGCCGGACCCAACGCCATCCGCTGGCTCAGGCGCCGATCCCGGCCGGCATCGCCGACCGCCCCTACCAGCACGAGGCCATCCGCGCCGTCACGGAGGTCTTTGACGACGCAAAACGCCGCCGGGCACTGTTAGTGATGGCGACCGGCACGGGCAAGACCCGCACCGTGGTGGCCCTGACCCAGTTGCTCAGCGAGAACCGGTGGGTCAAACGGGTGCTGTTCCTCGCCGACCGAAACGCGCTAGTCACCCAGGCCGCCCGCGCGTTCAAGAACCTCATCCCCGGGTCCTCACCGGCCATTCTGGGCAGCGACGAGGACGCAGGCAGCCGCATTCACGTCTCGACGTATCCGACCATGATGAACCTGATCAATGCCTCCACCTCAGGCGAGCTGACCGGTCCGCAGCGGCGCGGGGTCGGCTACTACGACCTGGTGATCGTGGACGAGGCCCACCGCTCCGTCTACCAGAAGTACCGCCACATCTTCGCCTACTTCGACGCCCTGGTCATCGGGCTGACCGCCACCCCGCACAGCGAGGTCGACCGCAACACCTATGCCCTGTTCGGGATCGAGAACAACAACCCCACTAACGCCTACGAACTCGACGAGGCCGTCAGAGACGAGTGGCTGGTCCCGCCCCGGGTGATCGACGTCCCGGTCGGGTTCATGCGCACCGGCGTTCGCTACGACGACCTCTCCCCCGAGGAGCAGGCGGAGTGGGACGAGAAGGAATGGGACGAGGACGGACTGATCCCGGACGAGGTCGCCGCCCCGGAGATGAACCGGTGGCTGTTCAACGCCGACACCGTGGACAAGGTGCTCGAAGTGCTGATGGACCGTGGGCACAAGGTGGCCGGCGGGGACAAGCTCGGCAAGACCATCGTGTTCGCCCGCAACCAGGACCACGCCCGGTTCATCGTCGAACGCTTCGACGCCAACTACCCTGCCCAGGCCGGTAACCTGGCCCGGGTCATCACGCACAGCGTGAACTACGCCCAGCGGCTCATCGACGACTTCTCCGACCCGGCCAAGGACCCGCAGGTCGCCGTCAGCGTCGACATGCTCGACACCGGTATCGACGTGCCCGACGTGGTGAACCTGGTGTTCTTCAAGCCCGTCCGGTCCAAGGCGAAGTTCTGGCAGATGATCGGCCGCGGCACCCGACTTCGGCCCGACCTCTACGGCCCCGACCAGCCCAAGACCGACTTCCTCGTCTTCGACGTCTGCGGCAACGCCGAGTTCTTCAACGCCGGGCTCTCCGCACCAGATGCCACCCTGGGACGCTCCCTGGCCGCGAAAACCTTCACGACCCGGGTCCAGCTGCTCCGTACCGCTGCGCTGGCCGGATACGACAGTGGATTCCGCGGTGATCTCGTGTCGCACCTCGGCTCCACCGTGCGCGGGCTACCCCGGCACAACTTCCTGGTCAGGCCGCACGTAGCGGCCGTAGAGCGTTTCGCCGAGGATGCCGCCTGGGAGAAGCTCACCGACCTCGACGCCGCCGTCGTCGACCAAGAACTTGCCCCCTTGGCCGCTGTGGTCCCGGGTGAAGGCCAGGAAGAGTCCAAGCGATTCGACCTGCTGGTCCTGCAGGCCGAACTCGCGGCGCTCAACGGCGACACGGCCGGCCTCGCGCAACTGGGCGCCCAGCTGGTTAAGATCGCCGCGGCGCTCAAGGACCAGCAGAACATCCCGAAAATCGCGGCGCAGCTGGACGTGATCGACGCCGTCGTGGAAATGGAGTCCGAGGACGGTGCATGGACCGCCGTGGACCCCCTGTGGCTCGAGACGGTCAGACGCAAACTACGGGATCTCGTGCCGCTCATTGAGAGGCGCAAGCGCAAGCTCGTCTACACGAACTTCGAGGACGTCCGCGGCGAACTCACCGAGGTGGACTTGGAGGGCGTCAAACGGTCCGCCTTCGACGTCTCCTATTACCGTGAGCGAGCGGCGCTCTATCTACAAGAGCACCTCCAACACATCACCATGCAAAAGCTGCGCCGCGGCCGTGCGCTGACCGCGACCGACCTCGAAGCACTTGAGCAGATACTCCTGGACAGCGGTGCCGGATCCCGCGAAGACCTGGGACGCGCCGCTGCCGGTGACCTCGCCGGATTCATCCGCTCGTTAGTGGGCCTGGACCCCGAAGCTGTCCAAGAGGCATTTGCCGAGTTCATCTCCGAAAGCACGCTGAATACCCGTCAGCTGAAGCTGTTGAACATGCTGATCGCTCAACTCACCCGCGGTGGCGGCATGACGGCCGGCGCGCTCTACGAACCCCCGTATACGGAAATCGCTCCTCATGGACCCGATGACCTTTTCCCCGCGGACACAGTCGATCGAATATTCGACATCGTCAATCGCTTCGGGAACACGAGTCTCCCGGCCTCGGAGGATGTTGTCGGAGAAATCGCCTAACGCTGATATTTCAGCCTGTGACTCGTAGCCCTGCGAGAACCCCGCCTCTCTATCTCTGTGATCAGGCGGTGCACCCCGAAGGCTTCTGCGCGATCGTAGTCAGTTATCCAGACGTGGCTCTGCGGAGATAGTCACGCCCAGCGACTCCGCGAGTTGATCCAGCAACAGCCTCCCGGTGCCCTCCAGGAGAGAGCCGTTGGCGTTGCGCGCCGGGGACAGGCTCCACCGGCCCCTTTCGTGGGGCACACGGTCGGCGAAGAGTACGGCCACCTCGGCTTGTGTGCGTTCGGTGAGTTCAGCCTGGCGTGAGTGCCAGATGATCCCGTCGAGGTGCTGGTCGGCATGGATCGCCCGGGCCACCTGCCGGGTGCAGGGGTAGTGCTCCGAGGAGCTGCTGGCGATGTTCATCCGGTCCAGGCCGAGCGCCTGGAGTTGCTCGTCGCGAAGGTCGACCAGCTGTAGGTCCCTGGGCGGTAACACCTGTGCGTGCAGCTTCCCGAGCAGGGACATCTCCGACACCACCCGGGACCCCACGCTCACGTTGTGAAGACTGGTCTCGAGCAAGGCCGCCTCGAGCGTTTGGGCCAGGTACAGGGTCGGCACCCTGCGGCCGGATTCCAGGGCGTCGAACGGTGAGAACCGGGTGTCGCCGAATCCTGGGTTGGGCTGGCCGAAGCCGTCGCGTGCGTCATAGACGCGGAACCAACGCCGGCTTGAGAAGAACGGCGCCGAGGGAAGGCCCCCGGAACGGGCCAGCTCCACCAGCTCGGTCACGGCCACAGTGCATCCGTCCGGGTCCGGGCACTCAAGATCCTGGGGGTCGAACTGGATGCTCACGCGATGTTCGACTGGGCCCGGCGGATTTCAGCGGCATACCTCTCAGCGGCCTTCTGGGCGCGCCGAGGATCAGTATGTGCCAGTTTGGCAGGAACGTTGTCGCTGAGCAGGCCCGTGGGCTTGCAGAGCCAGGCCCACAGGGACCAACCGTCCAGTCCGGCCTCGCTCAGCGGCCGGACGAGATCGGCTACCTCCGGTCGGAGTTCGCCGGCACTGGTGAGCTGCACCGAGGGGATCAGCGTCTTGCCGTTGAGCTTCACGGTGAACAGCTCGTTGTTCTTGCGCAGGCGCGATACCCATGTCCGCACCGAGGACGGTGGTACGTGCCTAAACTGCGCCAGTGACTCGTGGGTCTCGTAGCCCATTCCGAGCAGTTCCTCGTTCAGGGCGGCGCTTCGCAGGATCTGACGCTGGGTGGCCTCTGGCACCACGGGCATATTGACCTTCAGCATGAGCTGATTGATCGACGCCGCCAGGTTGTCGCGGGCGGCGACCTTCATGCCCTCAGCGACCTGGAGCAACTGAAGGGCCTGCTGCACGCGATCCTTGCTGACGCCAGTCACCTCAACATGCCCGGCCTCTTCAGTGACTTCTACCCTCTCGGGGACCTGTGCGCTCATGACGCCACCTCCAGTACCCCATTGTAGCGATGTATCGAAGCGAACATAAGATGCTACAGCGCTTCAGCCTTGACTACCAGCTCGGTCCTGGAGATCGACCAAATCAGTCCTCGATCTCGTCGGCCTGCAACAGCCACGCACGGAACTCAGAGAACACACGGCGGATCTTGGATCCTACGGAGGCCACTGGCAGCTTGTGCTCATTTATCCACCGCAGCACGGTGCCCTGGCCGACCCGCATCAACTCAGAGATCTCATCATGTCTCTCCATATTCTGGGACACCGGCTGGCGCCCGTTGAGATCACGATACGAGCCGAGTGGTCCCAGATTCGGATCCGTCCACAGGGGAGCCTGTGGATGGAGAGAAACCTGCCCGCCCTCGTCCGTAGACTTGTAGTAGAGCACCGAAAGCCCCAGATCAATCCGGGGTGGACTGGTCTAGGGCTCGGCTCATAGCTGGACACTATGGCCTCACCTTAACCGGTCTGGCGCAGTGCTCTTGACGGGTTACGGCCCGGAACGGAGGAGTGCTACGTGGCACGCCGAGTGAGCAGAAGCTCCAAGACAGGACAGTTCGTCAGCCCCAAGACCGCCAAGGCAAGCCCGAAGACCACCACCACTGAGCGGGTCGGCAGGGGAACCTCGAACGCACAGCCGGTGAACCGGTCGGCCATCACCGGAAAGTTCCTCTCCAATGCCTACGCCAAGAGGCACCCGGACACCACCATCAGGCAATGGGTCTGAGATGAGAGCGAAGTTCACCATGTCGGGCAACTTCGAGAGGGACCTGAAGAAACAGGTCCAGTCAGCCGTTAATGACGTCACCGCGGACTACCAGCGGATCTTCGACGACGTGGGCCGCCGCTACAAGGGCCGTCCGGTCTCGCAGATCAAGCCGGCGCTGAAGCGGGCGGTTGAGGCCCGAGGCGGCAAGTTCACCGACCCTGAGCTCACCCGCTACGCAGAGCACATCGCCAAGGGCACGCCCATCAAGATGCAGGTCAAGTAGTCACGCTCCGCCCCGGCTCCTGGCAGTCAACATGATCGCCCCGGCGCCGGGGCGGCGCATCAATGGAATGATTCAGATCTGTCGTTTTCCATAGTCGGCATCATGGTTACCCATTCTGGGAGACCTGTCCTGTTCGTGATTCGATCGTGCAAAGAACCTCGGGCCCTCAGCCTCATGAATACCGCCCGCACCACCTCACGGACGCCGCGCAGCATTCCACCGAAGCAACGGGCCAGCTGCGCATACAGGCACCCACCAACGAGGGAGGACAGTGACCCTCGAGGCTCTGCACGCCCCCCGGGCCGGGCACGCTAGTTCACGCTCATCTACCACCGGACTGGACCGGTAGGCCCACCACGCGACCACTACAGGCAGCTGCAATCCGCGACCCGGGAGCCGGGTGGGGGATCATAGAAACTGGCGAGTCTGCATTGACTTGCCAGTTTCCCTTCTTTGAAACCTCGAGGGTGTATAGGCGGGCTGGAGGCGTTATGAAGATCGTCACGTTGAGAGTGAGCAATTTCCAGTCGTTCGGCCCGGACTCAACGGCGATCGATTTGTCGGACCTCACCTACGTGCTGGGTCCGAACGGCGCGGGAAAGACCGCGGTTCTCGAGGCGTTGTCCAGGCTCTTTAGCCCGATTGCGGCACAGCGCGCGATTCGGCTCAGCGATTTCCATGTTCCGCACAGCATTGCCGACACAGGGACCGACGACGCGTCGTCGACGTTGTGGATTGAGGTGGATCTGATTCTTCCAGAGAGTGCGGAGGATGGACGGCATGCGTCGGTGCCTCCCAACTTCTCACATATGCGGATCGCGACCGAAGACGGCGTCCCGCAAGTCCGCGTGCGTCTGACCGCGACGCTCGCGCCGGACGGAGTCGTCGACGAGAAGATTGAGTACGTCCTGGATGCCGATGAGTCCGGGCACCCTGAGAAGACCGAGTCGATGTCTCGCTACGATCGGGGCCATATCGAGGTGCACTATCTTCCGGCACGCCGGGATCCGAGCGAACACATCGCCTACACGACGTCGTCAGTCATTGGGCGAACACTCCGTGCCGCGGACTGGGCCGTGGAACGCAGCACGCTCACCAAGCTCAGCGACAAGATCACGAAGACCTTGACCGCGAATGCGGCGGTAGCGAGCATCGGTGTCGGGCTCTCTGCCGAATGGAAAAACCTGCATACCGGCGCGTTCTTCACCGACCCAGCTATCGCATTCGGTCGAGGCGAAATCGAAGGGGTCCTGCGTCAACTCACCGTCACCTTCTCCCCATCCCATGACGGAGCGGCGTTGCCCTTCGAGCGGCTCTCCGATGGACAGAAGTCGCTGCTGTACATCTCACTGGTGCTGTCGTGGCAAGTCCTCGCGCGACGGGTGCTCGCAGGCCAGGAACCGTCGCTAGATCCAGACAGACTGCGACCGCCGGTACACACAGTGATCGCTTTGGAGGAGCCCGAGAACAGCCTCGCGCCGCAGTATCTCGGCCGTATCATCCGGCAGTTGCGCGGCGCGTGCGCTGAAGGAGACGTGCAGGCGATGGTGGCCACGCATGCGCCGACATTGCTGCGTCGCGTCGACCCGGAGACTATTTGCTTCCTGCGACTGAACGACGAGAGAGAAACGACAGTGGACCGCATCTCTCTCCCGGAAAATGACGAAGAAGCCGCGAAATACGTCCAGGAGGCCGTCGAAGCTTATCCGGAACTGTACTTCTCACGCCTCGTGGTTCTCGGCGAAGGCGCCAGCGAGCAGGTCGTGCTTCCCCGAGTCCTGGCCGCGGCTGGCATAGCAGAAGACGACGCCTCCGTGTCCGTGGTACCCCTCGGCGGTCGGCACGTGAATCACTTCTGGCGGCTCCTGAACGACCTGCAAATCCCGCACGTCACCCTACTCGACCTAGACAGTGGCCGGTACCAAGGCGGGTGGGGACGCGTGCGCAATGCGTTGACACAGATCAATAAGACCAAGCAGACGTATAGGCAGGAACACATTGATCGCCTGCCGCAGTGGAACGATGATCTGGACTTCCCGGTTTACGAGAAGGAGGGAAAGTCTGCTCTGCGTGTACTTGAAAAGCATGGCGTGTTCTTCTCAAACCCGGTCGACCTGGACCTGATGATGCTCGATGCCTTTCCCGCCGCATACAACGCGAAGCGCAGCACACCCGACGATCAGACGATCGTCGCCGTCCTTGGAAAGAAGCATGCCGGTGAAGACCGTCTCGAAGAGGACGTGCGCGGCCTGTTTGACGACTACCATGCGAAATTCGATCTGCGTAGCAAACCAGCCACCCATCTGGCGGCCCTCTCGATGATCCACGACGACGAGCTCAACGACGGGCTCCCGGACGTCCTGGGTCGACTCGTTGAACACGTGCGGGCCCGCTTGAAGGAGCTGCCGGAGTGATCAGCCCGGAGGATTGGACCCCAGTCGACGGGATAACCCTCGAACCCAACGCCATATCGGCGGTGAAAGCGAGCACCGGCAGCGTCGTCGTTGCAGCGGGACCGGGCGCGGGCAAGACCGAGCTTCTCGCGCAGCGCGCGGATTTCCTGTTCCGCACCGGTGCCTGCTTGTATCCACAACGAATCCTCGCGGTGTCATTCAAGGTGGACGCGGCCAGGAATCTCCGCGAACGAGTGCGACGCCGGTCCGGCGCCCGATATGCGGCCCGATTCGACAGCTTCACCTTCCACGCGTTCGCGAAACGAATCATTGACAATTACCGACTTGCATTAACCGGACCGGACGCCCTGAACCCAGACTATCGAGTCGACCGAAAGACTCGGATCGAGCGAGAACAGATCACCTTCGATGACATGGTGCCGCTCGCACTCGACATTCTCGAGAAGAACCTCTATGCCCGCGGCGGCATCCGCCAGACCTACAGCCACGTGTTCTTCGACGAGTTTCAGGACGCCACCGATACCCAGTACAAGCTCATCAAGGTCGCGTTCGGCGAGTCCGCCGCCCTCTTGACGGCGGTCGGTGACGTCAAACAACGCATCATGGCATTCGCTGGCGCTCTTGACGGAATCCTGCAAACATTCGCCGACGACTTCGACGCGGTATCCCTCCCGCTTTACCAGAACTTCCGATCCGCGCCACGGCTGCGACGAATGCAGAACCGGATGATCGCCGACATGGATCCCGACGCTGCCAGCGACATTGGGAGCCTCGCCGGTGACGACGGCGTCATCAACATCTGCGAGTTCGGCTCCGACGTTGAGGAAGCCGAGTACATCGCTGATCTTGTCAAAACACAGATCGACGCAGGTACTCCGCGAGCCGAGATCGCGATCCTGATCCGGCAACAACCGCATTTAATGGGTGCCCCCCTTTTCGACGCACTAACAACACGCGGCATTCCATTTCGAAACGAGCAGACTGAGCAGGACCTGGCCGCTGAGCCCGCCGCGGCTCTCATCCTCAACTTCATACGCGTGGTCGCCGACGACCGTCAGCCAACCGCCTATGCGGAGCTGATGCGCGTTGCGTCCCGACCTGACGCGTCAGAGGAAGATGCGCTCCGTTTCGACCGGCAACTCAAACGCCTCCTTCAGGAGGCCCGCAGGGCGCTGCGGGCCGCCCCGGAACTCGCGGGTGAGCTTGCGTTCTGGCGAGCTTGGACGGACAAGCTCATCAGGTTGGTGACCCGCCCGGCGCTGCTCGCGCTCTCACCTGGATACGCCCAGGGCTCCCGGTTCGATGATCTGGTTGATCAGGCGTTGCTTGCTTTCGAGGCAGCGCTGCGCCTCGCTCCTGATCCGTCAGTGGCGGTTCAGCACCTTTCCGACACCGACGCCATTCGCATCCTCACGATTCACAAGTGCAAAGGCCTCGAGTTCGAACACGTTATTATCCTTGGCGTCGAGAACGAGACATTCTGGGGAAAACCCGATCGGGCGATGGCGGAGTTTTTCGTCGGCGTCTCGCGCGCGAAGACGCAACTCACCCTTACCTGTGTGGAGCACCGCAGACGTCCCCACGGGCACACCGGACGGTGGGACGCAAATCGCACTGCGCACGAGACCTTCCTCAATTACGCGCTAGACGAGTAGCAAGGGTGTGGCTGGCCTGCCACTTTGGGAGTGACGATGGGTCCGCGGGCGACCGCTGACTCGGTTGGGCTGGCGAGTGTCGACGAGGCCGACGCGAACTGGAGGCGAAGCTCGTCGCCTTCCGTCGATGCGCACCAACTTGCCCCCGCCGGCTGCGGGCCAGGATGGCGGTGCTCGCTACTTGTATGGTGCGATTTGTTGCCATCGCACCGGCGGGTATCGTGCCTCCGTGGCCAACATATTCCCGAAGAACACGTGCCTGTTTTGCCCCAATGCGAGCGTCGGCGTCGGCGAACATGTCTGGCCGAGGTGGTTCATTGCCGACTTCGAGGGGCAGGGGCCGTTCACAACAGCTCGTGCGGGGGTTGTATATACGAAGCGTGACCGAACGACTCCGCACAACTCGAGCGCGTTGCAGAGTGTCCATGTCCCGTGCTGCGAAGAATGCAATTCGACTCTCGACACGACGATCGAGAAGCCCGCAAAACCTGTCGTGCGCCGGCTGCTTGGCCATCAGGACTCCGCCGATGAACTCGTCTTGTCTGCCGATGAGTGCGCGGCCCTAGGCCGATGGCTTTTGAAGGTCGGCATTCTCTCAGCGCACCCGGCTGCCAGGCACGATCATCCTGGGCTGCAGCGAGACCCTGATCTGCCCACGCTTGGGAGCGTCCGGCCTGAGTGGCTGGAGTGGATGCGCGCGGGGAGAACACCTCCCGATGGCTTCTCGGTATACATCACTCGTCGCAACCTGAACGCCGAGGACGCTGTGCCCGTCCTCAAACAGCACATCGCTCTTCCGCGATTGGTCGTCGATGGTGAAGACCTCAATTTCATGAGCCGGTCATTCGGGCTGAGCGGCGTTAACGCCACGATTGTGTGGCATCCAGGATGGCCGATCATCCACGCGCAGGTTGATTCTGGTCGCGCCGTACGACTATGTCCGGATCCGTACGAGGTGGATTTCGGGCGGCTGCCAGAGGTGCACCCCCAAGAGTTGGCGTTCCGGGATGGAGCCATCGCCCCCTTGATGGTCTCTGCCGAGGAGTTCGCGCAAGCCGCACAGCAGGCGTTGAGTGTTAACCACGACGCGCACACGGCGCTCTCCGGCAACACCTTCCACTCTGAAGACTGACCCGAAGCTTCCTCGAGTTCCGGTGTCCCCCATAATCGCAAGGTAAAGCCGAGCTCATAGAGCACCGCTTCTTCGATGGGGATGGTCATGATGCGATTTGCTCGGTGGGGAATCCTTGCCGAACACAGATACGGCCCTCGTCGTGAGCCCCATCAGCCCCAAGACCCCTTGCTTTTCAAGAAATGAGCCGTGCCGCTATTTATTTTCGCGAGGCCCCTCGCCTATCGCGGAAGCTCACATCTTCGGAACACGCCGTGCAGCATGTCTTACTAAAGGTTCCTTTGATGCGACGCCGGACTGGGTCTCCCGACAGCACCCGCCGGTCGATCC
>ENA-UOUJ01000107-UOUJ01000107.1-activated-sludge-metagenome-genome-assembly--contig:-NODE-107-length-72756-cov-53.989079_pt1 | contig 72756 bp, 52 predicted proteins | sample MGYA00249839_ERZ747224 | MGnify/ENA primary metagenome ERZ747224 (study PRJEB28782, sample SAMN03220277) | activated sludge metagenome | biome: wastewater; feature: sewage sludge; material...
ACTTACCTTAACCATAAAACACTTATTCAGGATGAAAAAGTTATTTACCCTATTTGCCGTATTGTTTGTATTGAGTGCAATTCAAACATCATTTGCACAATATCAGTATGGATTAGACCCTAACGACCCTAATGTGGTTTTCACAACTTCGAACCGACCAGATGTTCCGGCCTGGAATGATTATGGGATTGTGAAGTGGGGGCATACCAACCGTTTAGGCTGGAATCCGTATAACAAAGGTTATAAAGCATACCTCTACCGGGGTATGGCCTTTCGTTTAAAATTCCCCAAAACATACGTGCATGGGGCAAATGATGGTAAAAAATATCCCCTGTTGATTTTCTTTCATGGAAGAGGTGAGGCCGGAACTGTGTACGACAATGAATATCAATTGTTGCATGGAGGTGAGTTGCATGCCAATCGGGTAGATGACGGAACCTTTGATGGTTTCCTTTTCTATGCTCAAAGCACTACCGGAAACTCGCAGGATTATTTTCCTTTTATCAGTGAATTAATTGATTCCATGGCCAACAGTGTGAAAGTAGACATTGACCGGGTGATGGTGAGTGGTTTGTCTTCAGGCGGACAGGCTTCATGGGATTTTATTGCCAATTCAAATTACGCACGCAAGGTGGCTTCCTCCATCCCTATGTGTGCGGCTTCAACAAACTATCTGCAATATTTTAATAACTATCTGACTATACCGATTTGGGTATCGAATGGCGGACAGGACCCTGCTCCGGCGCCTTTCACGGTAGATTATGTGGTGAATGCATTTCGTGATTTGGGCGGAAACATCCGTCAAACTACCTATCCGAATTTAGGTCATGGTATCTGGAACACCTTCTGGCAGGAGCCGGATTATTTTCCGTACATGAACCGCCAGCACAAAGCAAATCCGCTGGTGTATTTTCAACGCAATGAGTTTTGTCCGAATGATGCCGTAAGTGTGCGTATGGCCGTACAACCTGGTTTCTATGCCTATCAGTGGGAGAAAGACGGACAAGTTATATCGGGCGCAACATCCAACGAATATATTGCTACTTCTTTTGGTACCTACCGGGTTCGTTTCCAGCGCACCGCATCCTCTGGATGGTCTGCCTGGTCACCCTCACCGGTAGTGGTAGGGCAGAAGCCCGGAACGGTAACCCCGCCTATTCAAATCAACGGATTAAAATCAAATGTACTTCCCGCACCGGATGGTTCAACTGTTGTTCCTTTAATGGTTCCTGAAGGGTACGCTTCTTATGAATGGAGAAGAGTGAGTGACAATGCGCTGGTAAGTTCAACCAATACCTACAATGCTCCCGTGGGTAGCTACAGAGTAATGGTATCTGAGCAATTCGGATGCAGCAGCAGTTTTTCTGATCCATTTACGGTTATCAATGCCAATGCTACCAATGGCCCTGATAAGGCGGTAAACCTTTCAGCTATATCATTAACCAGTACCAAGGTACGTTTAGACTGGAATGATAATCCTTCACCTGTATATAATGAAACTGGATTTGAGATTTACCGGTCGGCTACTGCCGGTACCGGATACACGATGGTAGGAAAAGTGGGGTCCAATGTACTGTTCTTTGAAGATGAGCAGGTGGTATCTAATACACTCTATTATTATGTGGTTCGTGCGGTAAATAACAATGCAGCCGCACCGCTAAGCAATGAAGTTTCAGTAACTACACTGCGCGATGAAATTCCTCCTACAGTGCCTACCTCACTAACGGTTACGGGTACAGGAAGAAATGAAGTGTCGCTTTCCTGGGAGGCTTCTACGGATAATGCCGGACCGGTGAAATATGAGGTGTATGTGAATGGAATTAAATCTTACGTAACTTCTGAAACAGAATTCACAGTTCCTGAACTTACGTACCTGCAATCTTACAGCTTCTATGTTCGTGCAAAAGATATGAGCGGAAACCTCTCTCCGCAAAGCAACCAGGTTACCGCCTACGCCGCTTTGTCTGGATTGAGTTACAAATATTACGAGGGTGATTGGGATGCACTACCTGATTTTAATACACTTACACCAGTAAGAACAGGTAACACAGCAAATGTTTCTTTGGCACCCCGATTAAGGAATGATTATTTCGGATTCCTGTGGGAAGGATTTATCAAAATCCCTGCAACGGGCAGCTATACTTTTGAAACCAACTCCGATGACGGAAGCAAATTGTATATCGGAACGTACAGCCATACCGCCACTCCATTAGTGAATAATGATGGTTTACATGGTACACAATACCGCAGCGGTACTATTACCCTTACGGCGGGTGTACATCCGATTGCCATTACCTTCTTTGAAAAAACAGGAGGTGAAGCGATGGAGATTTATTGGCGAAGTACGGCGGCAGGTATCAATAATAGAACCGCTATTCCAAACAGTGCCTTTACTGATAATGTTTCTGTGCCTGCGGCAAACCTACCGGCTGCCCCAACTAATTTACTGGTTACAGCAAACAGTTATAATAAGATTACCGTTAACTGGACAGATGCCAGCAACAACGAAATTGGTTTTGAAATTACGAGAGGTACTTCCATGAACGGACCGTTCCTTCCGGTAGGTACCGTTGGAGCGAATGTTACCACCTACGAAGATGAAACCGGTCTCGAACCCAATACCAGATACTGGTATCAGGTGAGGGCAGTGAATAACTTTGGAGCGTCCAATTGGTTAGGTGAAATTGCCGGGAAGTGGTCGTTAAACAATTCCTATGCAGATGATATGGGCAGTACACGCACATTATCACCTAACAATAATCCTTCTTTCTCAACTGACCGCTCTGAAGGTTCTCATGCAGTGTCATTGAATGGTTCAAACCAATCGTTGAACATGAACTGGGGTAGCAGCCAGTTCCCCAGCAATGCCTACGGTTCAAGAACCGTGGCAGTTTGGGTGAAGCCAACCTCTACCTCATCCTCGAATAAAATTATTGTGGATTTGGGAGGAAGTACACATGGGTTAGGACTTCGTATCAACTCAGGTACTATTCAGGCTGGTATTTCAAGAAACTCTTCGCGCCATACCGCTTCAGCCAATACCAACAATGCCAACGGCTGGGTAACTAATGGTTGGAACCACGTGGCAGCCGTTTATACCGGTACTCAACTGAAGTTGTATGTAAACGGAGTGGAAAGAGCTTCTACCAATTTATCATCTACTTCTACCATTGTAGGCTCAACCTCCAATAACTCACGGTTAGGAGCAAACGATGGTAACAATGCATTTAACTCAAGCACTTCATCTACCAATTTCTCCGGATTGATTGATGATTTAAATATTTTTGACGGTGTACTGAATGCGGCCGGTATTACTGCGGTTATGAACGGCACTTACGGTTCCGCACAAACGCAGGCAGCGCCACCACCACCGGCAGTTCCCGGATCAGTAGCTGCAACAGCGCTGTCTACTACCCAGGTTCAACTCACCTGGAATGATGCATCGGCAAATGAAACCGGTTTCCATATCTATCGCTCTGTAAGCAACAATACCAACTTCAGATTACTGGCGATTGTGGATCCGGGTAATGGTGGTCAGCAAACTTATACCGACGAAAACCTGTTTGCCAATACCCATTACTTCTATAAAGTTCTTGCAACCGGCACCACCGGAAACTCTGCCTTTAGCAGCGAGGTATCAGCCAAAACACTGAATAACCCGCCGGTGATTGGTGCAGTATCTGATGTAATGATGCGTCACAGTTCTACCCGTGTGGTGGGTGTTTTTGCTACCGATGCAGATGCAGAAGTGCTGACCATGACGGCCACCGGTTTACCACCCTTCGCCAACTTTATGCCCGGCAACGGAACAGCTGTGCTGGCATTCTTAAATCCTCAAATTGCGCAGGTGGGTACTTACCCGATCACTATTCAGGCAGCTGATGGCAATGGAGGAACAGCGAGTACATCGTTTACCTTAACCGTAAACAGCAATTATGTTCCGGTGGTGTTCCCTATTGCTCCAGTGAGTGTGAATGAGGGAACAACTGCTAATGTAAATCTGATTGCTTCTGATCAGGATGGAAGTGCTTCACTGGTTTGGTCGATTGTGGAAGGACCTTCCTTCGCCATGATTACATCTGCCAATAACGGCAATGGAGTAGGCGTACTGAACCTTACACCCGGTTATGCACACGCTGGTACGTACACCATCAAATTAAAAGTGAGAGATGATATTGGTGCTGAAACCGAAACCAATCTGATGGTTACGGTGAATAACGTTGAGCTGGCAGCCGAAACCATTTTCATGAGTACGGTTTATTATAGTGCTCCGGCTCCGGCACCTTGGAACAATCTGTACAATACATCTACCAGCAACCTGGTGAACAGTAACGGACAGGTTACTCCGATAGGAATCGATTTCCTCAATACTCCATGGAATGCAGGAGATGCAGGAGCAGTAACCAACAACAATTCAGGAGTGTATCCGGATGCTGTAATCCGTGATTATTTCTGGTTCGGTATTTATGGAGCACCTGAAACGGTAACCTTCCAGATACGCGGATTAAGTGTGGGTTCTCAATACAACCTTACCTTATTCGGTAGCAGTGCATGGACCGGTGTTGGAAACAATGGAACTACCATTTATACAGTGGGTGGCGTGAGCAAGCCATTGTATGTTGATAATAACAGTCAGAATACCGTAACATTCGACAACGTAACTCCGAACAACTCGGGTGTAATACTGGTTACCATGAGTAAGGCTGCGGGTACTCCGTATGGTGTACTGAATGCCATCGTACTGCAGAAAACCTACAATGATGGTACAGCTCCATTGTTGCCGGACGAACTGGCTGCAGTAGCTCAGGCAGACGGATCTATTAAACTCACCTGGAAAGATGTGGCCTACAACGAAAGCCGTTACCTGGTACATCGTTCTACCAGCCTGAACGGTACATACACCGTGATCAACCCGGGCGCATCCAATACCAACAGCACCAGTTATGTAGATAATTCTGTAATAGGAAACACAACCTATTACTATAAACTCGAAGCAGAAAACGAAATCGGTTCATCCGGTTTAACAGCAGCAGTGAATGCTACATCGCTGAACAAAGCCCCTGTACTTACAAACATCGTGAACCAGGTAATCAATGGCGGTACTTCTCTGGTACTGAATGTGCTGGCAACAGATGAACCGGGTGATGATATTACCATCACTGCACACAATTTGCCATCGTTTGCACAGTTCCAGCTTACTGGTACCGGTACCGCTTCACTCACCTTTAATCCTGGCTTTGAAGATGTAGGTACTTACAATAATTTAATTGTTCGTGCACAAGATCAACGCGGGGCGTTTGTAGCTGATACATTTAATATTACAGTACTGAACCCTAACGTACGCTCTGTATTGTTGAATTTTGGATCAAGCAGTACGGCTAATGCCATGACACCATGGAATAACTCGATTACATGGCCTACAGCGAATGTACTGATGACCAATCTGCGTGATCAGAATAATGTAACTTCCAACTTCGGGGTTCGGTTAACCACCACCTGGAATGGTGTGTATGACAATGGTATGATTACCGGTGGCAACAGAGGTATTTATCCGGATGATGTGATTGCCGGTGGATATATCAGTACCACTACAACCGGACGTGTGATTCAGATTGAAGGATTGGATCAAACCAAGCGTTACAATATCGGTGTATTTGGAAGCAACCACTCCGGTATTAATTGCGCCTTCACCATTTCCAGTGCAAGCCAGAATGTATTGGTTGATGCCCGTTACAATACTACTAAAACAGGCTATCTGAACGGACTGGTGCCGAATGCACAGGGTGTGATTCAGATTACTCTTACCAAACAAACTAATTCTGATTTCATGGTGCTAAATGCCATGGTAATTGAAGAGTACGCTGCTTCTACATTTGTAAATCCGTTTGATTTGTTTGCGGAGTCAATCCTAGAAACCAACCAAATGCGGTTAACCTGGAGCGAAAGAAGCAACAGCGAAACAGGCTATCAGGTATGGCGTTCTACTTCACCCGGTGGTGGATACACACTGGTTGGTACAACAGCTGCCAATGCAACAACCTATACCGATCAAACAGCCTCTCCGGATGTACGCTACTATTATAAAGTACGTGCAGTGAATGGTGGTAACTTCAGCTCTTACAGCAATGTGGCTACCAATGTATTGTCGTCCAGCATTGTGAAAATTAATTTCAATGCCAATGCGGCACAGAATGCACCGGCTCCATGGAATAACACCAATGGCCCGTCATCTGAAGGTTTGGTATTCGACAAACTGAAAAACCAAAGCAATATTAACAGTGGTATTGCCATGACCATCACCAAAGAATTTAACGGACCGGGCTTTGCAGGTGTAAATACCACAGGTGGTATATTCCCGGGTGTGGTGATGGAAAGCAACTACTGGACAGATGCCGGTCAGTTATCGCAGGTGAAATTCTCTAACCTCGCCCTGAACAAGAAGTACCGTATAGGTATGTTTGGTAGTGCGGTGTTCTTCGGTAACTCAGTAGCAAGGTATACGGTGAACGGACAGGTAGTGTATCTCAACAGCTTGTCGAACACTACGAAGATTGTATACCTCGATAACCTGACACCGAACGAAGACGGAGAAATTGTGTTGGATGTGAACACACAATCCGGCTATCCGTACTCATTCACCGGTGCCCTTACTATTGAAGGATATCTGGACAATGGAGGCGGTGGCGGACGTGAAGACGGTAACGAAACTGTTACACCGATTTATGTAAAAGGTACCGATCCGAAGGATGTGTTTGTAGATAAAAAGGCAGACAACACCCTGAACGTTTTCCCTAATCCGTTTGTAGATAAATTCCAGGTTGAACTGACCACAGAACAGCCTGCTAAAATACACTTGATGTTGTTTGATTTGAGCGGACGTATGGTGTATGAGCAAAGCGGATTGAAAACCATTTCCGGTTTAAACAGGTACGAAATTATTGTACCACAACAAGCTATTTTATTACCCGGAAGTTACTTCCTGAGTGTAATTCGTGATGGAAAGCCACTGAAAGCTGTTAAACTTATTAAAGTTCAATAGTTTTCGATATGAATGATGAAAAAAAATCTGGTATGTTCGTATACCAGATTTTTTTTGAGTACTATTGCTATACCTCTTTAATCAACTGATATGGATTTTATCTATTTTCTGAAAGTTCTGTACAGAAAGAAATGGGTGATTGGCGGATTGTCTTTTCTGGCTGTGGCCGCCGCCTTCTTTTTTCTCGTCAATAAGAAACCCCTCTATGTTTCTACCACACAGTACTCCACCGGATTTACTTCTGAAAAAGTTAAGCTGGCTGATGGTAGCACTGCCATTGAACTGTATACGGTAGATGTGAAGTTTGACAACGTAATTGAAACCATTAAATCATCTCAGGTGGTGAATAAGGTTTCCTACGCATTGTTGCTGCACGATTTGATGGATCCCGTAAATGCATACCGGACGCTTTCACTGAAAGACAAGGAAACCCCGGTTTACAGAGAAGTGAACACCGATTCTGCCAAAAAAATCCTCGCAGAAAAACTTAACAACAATACTGCCCTGCGCGCCGATAAAATGAATGAGGCCCTGGTGATTGAATACCTGAAATTATACGGGTACAATTATGAATCTATTCTTTCCAATCTTTCCGTGATGCGTTTAGGGAGAAGTGATTATCTGGATATTTCTTTCGCCTCAGAAAATCCGGAATTGTCGGCATGGGTGGTGAATTCCATTGGCAACGAATTCCTGAGTTACTATCGTAACCTCAACAGCATGCGTACCGGTGAAAACACCGAAAGCATCCGCAGCCTGATGGAACAACAACAACGTAAGGTAGACAGTCTGGGGGCTTTGTTGCTAAGTGAACGCATCAGTCAGGGTTCAATTGATCCCGAAAGTCGCACCACCAGCGCCATGGAAACCGTTACTGAACTTGAAACGCGGCTGGCAGAACAGCGGGGTAAATACAATGAATATGCAAACCGATTGTCTTATTTACGTAGCCAACTCCAGGCCCTTCAGTCATCCGGTACCGGCAATAACAATGATGAAGTAGTTCGGTTAACCAACCGAAGAAATGATCTGGTGGCGGAACTATCACGCAGAGGCGGAAACGATCCGGCACTGCAAAAACAGATTGATGATTTGCGGGCAGAGATCATTCAAAAATCCGGTGCTTCTACCTCACGCAGCAAAGACCGTGAAAAGATAGATAAACTCACCCGCGAAATCAATGAGCAGGAAGCCCTGCTGAACGCCACCCAATCAACAATTGATGATTTCAATACCCGAATCAGCCGCTATATGGGGCTAGCAAACGTGAATCCAGGAAGCAATGTGAAGCTCGATGTAATCCGCACGCAGCTGGAAATGGAAAACGAACAGCTGAAAACAGTAAAGGAAAAGTTTTCTCAGGTACAGGGTTTATCGAAAGACGACCCCACAGCCAATTTTATTCAAACCAAGGTGGGATTGCCTGCCGCACAGCCTGAATCAAAACAAACATTGATGAAGATGGCACTGGCGGGGATGTCGATGTTTTTGCTTACCTCCATATTCTTCATCTTCCTGGAAATATTTGACCCGGCACAGAAAACACCATCGATGTTCTCCAGAAACGCCCGCATAAAAGCAGGTATTGTGCTGAACAAGGTTTCCTTTGGAAAGCGTACACCCTTTACCGTTATACTGGAAGATCTGAAAGGAAAAAAATACAACGCGTTTAAAAACAACATCAGAAAACTGAGGTTTGAAGTACTGAACAGTAATCGGAAAGTATTTTTGTTTACCAGTACGCGCCGTAAAACAGGAAAGACAACGGTGATTGAATCGCTGTCGGCGGGCCTATTGCTGAGCAAGAAACGGGTATTGCTGATTGATCTGAACTTTTCAAACAATACCCTTACGCGCACGCTGAATGCAGAGGTGATGATGGAAGATCTGGTCACTAACATGAAATGGAACGTACCGGTGAAGCAACAAAAGCTGGTTACCAACACCGCACACGAGGGGCTAGATATTATCGGATGCCACGGTGGCAACCTTACTCCTGCAGAAGTGTTGTATAATTTTGATTTGGGAAAAGCACTGGAAGCGCTCTCTGAAAATTATGACTATATCTTTATTGAAGGAGCCGCGTTGAACTTCTATTCAGACAGTAAAGAACTCATTCCTTTTGTAGAAGGTGTATTCACTGTTTTTTCTGCTGAAAATTCTATCACACAAACCGATCATGATTCCATCCGTTTCCTCATTGCTCAAAAAGAAAAGCAACAAGGCGTTATATTAAATAAAGTGCTTACCGAAAATATGGATGCCTGATCATGTTACAGGGAAACCGACAAACATGGATTGATTATGCAAGAGGAGTGGCCATCATCCTAGTATTGTACAGGCATGTTTTTGAAGGTATCAAGGCAGCCGGTCTGGATGTCCAGGCCTACATGGCGCTCGAACACGCCAACATCCTCTTTTTCAGCTTTCGTATGCCCTTGTTTTTTGTGGTGTCAGGGATTTTTGTGGCCGGTAGCTTGCAAAAACGCGGACTGGCACCCTTCATTGGCAATAAGGCCCGAACCATTTTATATCCCTATTTCATCTGGGGTTTTCTGCAGATTACGCTTCAAATTATCCTGTCGGGTTATGTGAATGCTCAACGAACTCCGGCGGATTACGGTTTGTTGTTTTATTTACCGCGAGGGGTGGAGCAGTTCTGGTATTTGTATGCACTATTCAATGTGTCGGTTTGTTATGCGCTGATGAAAGTAAAGGCCGGATTGAATTTCTGGCAGAATGCCGGGCTCGGACTTGGCTTGTATTATGCTTCAGCCATCATCGGTCAGCATCAGATCAACATCGGTTTCTTAGCGGATATCATGCATTACTATATATTTTATGCAATAGGAGACGGAATTGGACGTTTTATACGCGATAAGGAAAACCTGCGTGTATTACAGTCGTGGAAGCTGATGGGGATGCTCATCCTACCGTTTGTACTCACACAATGGTATTTTTTGTGGGAGAACCAGCAGCATGAAACGCCGTTCTACGATTTTGTTGAATACCATCAACCCATCCGGTTTCTGATCATCGCCTTAACCGGCTGTGCCTGGGTGATGAGTCTGGCTTTTCTGTTGCAACGCTACCACACCCTGCAATGGCTGCATCATCTGGGCAGGCATTCGCTGTATATATATGTGGCACACGTTATGGTGCTGGCAGCCACAAGAATTGTGATGGTGCGGTTTATGGGGATAGAAAATGTGCCCATACTGCTGGTAACGGGGATTATAACCAGCCTTATTGTGCCCATACTATTGTATAAACTAAGTGTACGATATAAATTTACATGGTTGTTTACGCTGGAACGGCAGGAAGCCCCGAGTACAGCAAAACAATTGAAATAATTGAAAGGATGAAGATTAGAAACCCTAAAAGCAGGTTCCATATTGATGTAAAACGAAGCGACTATGTGCTGGATGTAGGCGGAGGGCACAACCCACACCCGCGAGCCAATGTAGTGGTTGATAAATTTACAGATACCAATTACCACCGCAGCGGTGATATTAAAGTGTTGAAGAAACAACAGTTCATCAATGCCGACGGTGAGAATCTGCCGTTCAAAGATCATGAGTTCGATTATGTGATTTGCTGCCATGTGCTGGAACATGTGGAAAATCCTGTACAGTTTTTAAGTGAATTGTTCAGAGTGGGTAAACGCGGTTATCTCGAAACGCCCTCGCTGTTGGGTGAATATTTATTCCCGCGTGAATCTCATAAATGGATCCTGCACGAACACAACGATATCCTGTATCTGGTTGATAAGGCCAAACTGGGTTTTACCTATGGCTATGATTTGGGAGAACTGATTCAGGAATATTTGCCTACACACAGTATCGGATTTAAAATTACCGAACGAACCCATCCTAATTTATTATCGGTACGCATTGAATGGGAAAGCGATTTCAAATATGAAATTGAACCTACCGATCCCGAAATCAGAAAATACTTTTCCGGCAAATGGAAGAAGGAGTGGGGCAGCAGCTTCTTTCCTGAACGAACCTACGGACAGGAATTGCGTGGCTCCGCTTCCGCGTTTTTCGATATACTGAAAAGTGTGGTTAAATCTAAAATCCTTAAAAGGCCATAACTTTCCCTATGGCTACACATTCAAAATACCAGGGCTGGATTGTTTCCGGTATTTTCAATGGTCTGCAAAAACTCTCCATTCCTGTTTTCGGAGTCATCAGTACCATGTTACTGGCTAAACGTGCCCTTACCAAAGATGAAATGGGGGTGTGGGCCTTGTTTCTGGTGCTTACTTCTTTTGTAGAACTGATTCGCCAGGCACTCGTGAAAACCTCCATGATTCGTTTCCTGAACCACAGCAAAGACCATGAACACAAAAAGGTGTTATCGGCCGCATTTTCATTGAATGTGTTGATCTCCGTTTTGTTGATGGGCATCCTCGCTGCCTCTGCACACTGGCTCGAAACGGTGTTGCATGCACAAGGACTGGCGCGCATGACTTATCTCTTCATCGCGGGTATTGTTATCCTCATTCCCTTTTCTCACTTTGAATGGATTATGTACAGCAAGGCTCATTTTAAAGAATTATTCTGGACCTTTTTCTGGCGACAGGGCGTTACCCTTGCATTGCTGGTGGCGGCCCTGTTCGTTGAGGATAAAGTTACATTAAGCGCCCTGGTGTTGTTTTATCTGGCCGGTATACTCACTGGTACGTTTGTGGGTTACCGTTATGTGAAGAAATACCTGACTCACTCTTTCGTATTCAGTATGGAGTGGTTCACTAAACTATGGCATTTCGGAAAATATGTTTTTGGTTCGGGGGTGAGCACGCTGGTTTTTGCCAATGCCGGCGGTATGATGCTCTCTCCTTTACTGGGCAGTACAGCGTACACCGCTTCTCAAAGTATTGCTGCAAGGGTATTGAACCTCGCCGATATGCCCTCGCAGGTATTGAGTGATATCCTGTTTCCTAAAAGTGCGAACCGTGAAATAGCGTCGAATAAACCTATGATAAAATACTATTACGAAAAAACGGTGGGTGCTACGCTTTGCCTCAGTTTGCCCGTGGTGTTGTTTATCGTGTTGTTTCCTAAGTTCATTATACGCATCCTGGCTGATCAGCAGTATTATGATGCGGCTCCCTTTCTTCAAGTAACGGCTGTTTCCGTCTTGTTTCTTGCATTTTTGAAACAATGGGCAGTAATCATAGATTCAGGCGGAAGGCCCCACATCAATTTTTACCTCATCACTGGCATGGCTATACTCAATGTGATTTTGTCGTATGTGTTTATTGTGCAGTTTGGTTTTATGGGTGCCGCACATTCGCTCATCATCACACACGTTATTGGTTTTATTGTTACACAAATACTGTTGAATAAATATTATAATGTGCAAATAGGAATGTGCTTCGTGTATGCGGCACGGTTTTATCCTGAAATATATCACATCATCAAGGAAAAGTTTCAACCGAAATGGAAAACGCAACAGTAAAAGGCAGGGATATAATTATGCTGGGGATACAGCCCTGGGATCTGGATATTGCCCATAACTTTAAGAATATGGCTCAGGTGATTGCGCGTCATAACCGGGTGCTGTATGTGAATCGTCCGCTCGACCGCGTTACCCGTTATAAGGCACCAAAAGATATTAAAACCATTAACCGGTTAAAGAGTATCAAAGAAGGGGTGAACACTCTCTCTGAAGTGGCTCCTCAGCTTTATGTGCTTAACCCGCCGGTGTTACTTGAATCTATCAATTGGATGCCTCACAATGCGTTGTACACGTACATGAATAAACGCAACAACCGGTTGCTGGCAAAGGCCATCCGCGAAGCAGCCGCTTCACTGGGTTTTAAGGATGCTATTTTGTTTATTGATAATGATTTTTATAACGGACTCTACCTGCCGGAATTACTGCAGCCCGCTCTGAGTATGTATTACCTGAGAGATTACCTGCTGGCGCAACCTTATTTCAATAAACATGGTCAGTTTGCTGAACCGGAGATTATAAAAAAGGTTGACCTGGTAGTAACCAATTCACTCTACTTAACCAGTTATGCCGCCAGGTATAATCCGAATAGTTATTATACCGGTCAGGGTTGTGGCGATGAATTTTTTACAGAGGCTCCCACTGAATTTCCGGATGACATCCGCCATATCTCAACACCCATCATCGGCTATTGCGGCTTTCTTACCGATATGCGCCTCGATCTTAACCTGATGGAAACCATGGCTCGGCTCAAGCCTGAATGGCAGTGGGTATTGATTGGCCCGGAAGATGATGTGTTTAAACAATCTTCCCTGCATCAGTTATTCAATGTACATTTCCTTGGAAGTAAACCGGTTGAATCACTGCCGGATTATGTGCATCGGTTTGATGTGTGCCTGAATCCTCAAAAAGTGAATCAACTCACCATCGGAAATTATCCGCGTAAAGTAGATGAGTACCTGGCCACCGGCAAGCCGGTAGTGGCTACACGCACCGAAACTATGGAAGATTTTGCTGATTGTGTATATTTATGCAACGGACCGGAAGAATACATTCAGGCGATTGAAAAAAGCCTGCAGGAAAAAGATAATCAACAACTGATACAGCACCGCATACGAGTAGCGCGTTCACACACCTGGGAAAACTCGGTTCAGAAAATGTACGACGCTATACAGGCTCACACACCAAAACAGGAAAAGAAATGATGGAACCTGAATTCAATACCGGCGAGAATAATGAAAAGTTGATTCAATCACTGGCGATTGCACTGGTTACTATCATCATGGTGTATCTCTTCATCAAAATTGTATTCTTATAACTGCTGATGAGCATATTAGAAAATATATCAGCCGATCATTTTGGCAGGTGGTTGTACCGGGAAATCATGCAAAAAAGAATGATTTCTCCACTGGGCATTGCAGCATTATTGCTGGTATCACTGGCCACCGGTTTTTTGGCAGCAAATGATCTTTTCTTTGTTCCACTGGCCGCCGCGGCGGCGCTTATCGGAATTGTACTGGTATATGTATGCCTTTTTAAACCATTGGCGGGGTTTTATGTTACTTCCTTATTTGCCGTTTTTGTTTTTTATCCAAATCATTTAATAGGCCGTGATTTGTTGCCACTCAGTCCGGTGTGGGAAATACTGATGCTGTTCACTTTTTTGGGTTCCTTCCTGCATGGCAGTAAACAAATAGGCAATTCAGGCCGGTTGTTGAATACCATGGTTTCCATCGTGCTGATGGGATACACTTTTTACCTGATAGCGCAGGTGTTCAACCCGAATGTGCCCAATCTCGACGCCTGGTTTCCTTCCGTACGCCGCTGGCTGGTATTTATGCTAATGTATGTAACGGCATACCGGCTGATAGATTCACCGGAAAAGGTCAGGTTTTTTGTACGTTTCTGGGTATTAACGGCGTTGATGATTGCTGCCTACGGATGTTATCAGCAATGGTTCGGGTTGTTGCCTATGGAGATGAACTGGATCATGAGCACACCCGGCAGTTATGAACTGTTGTTTCAGGGCGGACAAATCAGAAAGTTCTCCTTCCTGTCTGACCCGGCCACCTTTGGCATGCAATCCGGTGCTATGGCCGTGTTTACAGCAGTTATTGCCATCAACACCAAAGACAAAAAACGAAAATTCCTCTGGCTGTTTTTCTCCATCATCATGTTATTGGGAATGGCTTATTCCGGTACCCGAACATCAACCATCATCCCGCCAATCGGTATTATGATTTACGGGATGCTGACAATTCAGAATAAAACTACCGTTATTACCATTTTTATTTCTTCCCTGCTCGGATTGTTTTTATTTTTTGCGCCCATTTACAGCAGCCCTACGCTGAACCGGATGCGCACCACATTCGATACAAAAGATGAATCGCTCAACCTCAGGGAGCGCAACAGGCATTACATACAGCCCTATTTGTACGCTCACCCGATTGGTGGAGGTATGGGTACTACCAATACCCTGGGAGCGCAATTGTTTCCGGATCATCCGTTGGCAGATTTCCCAACCGACAGTGGCTTGCTGAGGGTGGGGCTTGAGTTGGGTTGGATAGGTTTAATACTCTGGGTAATTTTCAACCTTGCCATCATGTGGCAGGGTATTTTGTATTTCTTCCGAATCAGAAACCCTGAATACAGGTTGTATATGGTAGCTATACTGTCTGCCATCTTCCCCATCATTGTTTGTCAGTATTCACAGGAGTCGATCGGTCAGTTTCCGGGAATTATTTTCATCTTCTCCTGCCTGAGTATAATGAAACGTATGCTCGAAATGGATGAAGAGGAGCAGATGAAATTAAAAAATATCAAAGAATAATCTTTTATTTGTACCACCACTTATATGAAATCATTTGCCTTTTTTTTATTCATGTTGTGTTTAGGCTTCCAGTCTGAATTACAGGCACAGGCTTTAGGTCGCGTGCCGGACAGTGTGCGCAAACAGTACGATCCGCCTCCGCAAAGTGCGCAGCGCACCCAGATGTATAACTCCAACGGGGTTCAGATAACTGAAGTAGACGTAGATTCACTCATAAAAATAAAATTGGTGAAGCTGGCCACTAAAAACCACCCGGCTATTGGTATGGCTGAAGCCAACACCCGCATTGCCGAAGCTGATTATCAAAGAGCCAAAAAGGCCTGGATGTCCAGCGTTAGCTTTGGAGCCAATATCAATGAATTTGTAGTGAGCAATCCGGATGCCGCAAACTTTTTTCCTAAGTATAATCTGGGAGCCATGGTACCGCTGGATTTGTTTGCGCGTATGAAGCGGGAAAAAAAGGTAGCTACAGAACAGATCAACATCAGCAATCTGCAAAAAACCGACAGACTCCGGTATATTAAAGCTGAAGTGCTGATGCGATATGAAAACTATAAGGAGAAAAAGGAGATTGTAAACCTGCAGCGTTCTTACCTTGAATATGATTTACTGGCGTATGAAGCTGCTAAACGAGATTATGCTGAAGGCGACATACCGATGGAACAAATGAATAAAGCCCATCAGATTTATATCACCGAAAAATCTAAACTCACCACCCGGGAGCGCGACCTGAACATTGCCATCATTCAGTTGGAGGAAATGATCGGTACATCCCTGGAAACTGCCTTGCAATTGCCCTGATTGTTTCTGTTGAACAACAGAAAACACGCTTGCTGCATGAACAGAAGAAAAGCCATCATATCATTCATTACCCTGGGCGCCGGAGTGGGTGCACTGTATAGCGGATACCGCGTATTCAACTGGTATAAAACACCCGACTGGAAATATCTCAACAATCAAAAGGCGTTTTTGAATGAACTGGCTGACGTTATCATCCCACGAACAGACTCACCCGGTGCAAAGGATGTAGATGCCGGAGCGATTATCATCCACCTGATTCAAAACTGCACACGGCGGGTAGAACAAAATAATTTTATCGACGGACTGAAAGAACTGGAAACCTGTTCGGAAAGAAATTTCCGGAAACCGTTTATGGAGTTGGATGCCTCGGAACGATATCATTTGGTTGAAACTTTTATGCAATCAGGCACTGAAAACGGAGGGTTCATTGGTAAGGCACAACGAAAATTTACCGGTCGTTCGTTTTTCAACATCCTGAAAGATTATACCATCATTGCGTATTGCACGTCTGAAAAAGGAGTAACACAGGGGCTAGCCTATGCACATGTGCCCGGACGGTATGCAGGTTGTGTGCCCATTGATGAACAGCCCAGAACCTGGGCCACAAAATAGAAAGAAGCTCATGGGAAATCCGGTACAGGACAAACATACATATGATGCCATTGTAGTGGGCAGCGGGATCAGCGGAGGTTGGGCAGCTATGGAACTGTCGAAGCTGGGAATGAAAACCCTCCTGCTGGAACGTGGCAGGAATGTGGAGCATGTGGTGGATTATCCAACCGCAATGATGCGCCCCTGGGATTTTCCCAACCGTACCCAGTTCACTGAAAAGGAGAAAGAAGAAAATCCAGTACAAAGCCTGGTGTATGATGAGGGCAGTAAGCACTTTTTTGTTTCCGATAAAGCACATCCCTATATTCAATCTGATCCGTTTGCCTGGATACGGGGGTATCAGATGGGAGGCCGCTCCCTCACCTGGGGGCGCCAGACGTATCGGTTAAGTGACCTCGATTTTGAGGCCAATCTGAAGGATGGACATGGAGTAGACTGGCCCATTCGATATAAGGATATTGAACCATGGTACACATACGTGGAAGAGTTTATTGGGGTTAGCGGTCAGGCAGAAAATCTGCCCCAACTGCCGGATGGTTCGTTCCTGCCACCCATGGAACTGAATTGTGTGGAAACTTATTTTGCAGAAAAGATCAGACAAAAATACCCCGACCGGTTGCTTACGATTGCCCGGGTAGCCAACCTTACGCGAGGATGGAACAACCGCGGAGCCTGTCAATACAGAAATGCCTGTATGAGGGGGTGCCCGTTCGGAGGATATTTCAGCAGCAATTCATCCACCATACCGGCAGGGTTGGCTACGGGTAACCTCACCATCCGGCCGCACAGCATTGTGCATGAGATTATCTACGACGATACCCTGCAAAAGGCTACCGGGGTAAGGGTTATTGACGAGCTCACGAAGGAAACTTTTGAGTATAAGTCTAGGATTATTTTCCTGAATGCCTCTACCATTGCCTCGGCTTCCATTTTGTTACAGTCGGTTTCTAAAAGGTTTCCGGAAGGACTAGGCAACGACAGTGGCATGGTAGGAAGGAACTTAATGGATCATCACTCAGGTTCCGGAGCAACCGGTATCATTACTCATATGGATGATAAATATTTTTACGGTCGCCGGCCGGCGGGTTTTCTGATTCCAAGGTTCCGGAATATTGATGCGGCATCCACCGTTCCGGATTTTGTACGAGGCTATAATTTCCAGGGCGATGGGGAAAGGCATGAATGGCAGGATACTATGCATACGGATGGGCTGTTGGGAGAATCGCTGAAAAAGCACATCCTGAAACCCGGTCCGTGGTCTATCTGGATGGCTGCCTGGGGTGAATGTCTGCCCAATCCGAATAACCGGATTACCCTTCATCCCACTAAAAAAGACCAATGGGGCCTCCCTCTGGTAGACGTGCATTTTAACTGGGGAGAAAATGAAAAAGCCATGTGGAAAGATGCAGAAAATACAGCAGCAGAAATGATGGAAAATGCTGGTTTTGAAAATGTTGCACCATTTAACTATAAAAAAATTGCAGGAATATCCGTGCACGAAATGGGAACGGCCAGGATGGGGAAAGATCCCTCCACTTCAGTATTGAACCGTTTCAATCAGGTGCATACCGTACCGAATCTATTTGTAACCGATGGCAGTTGCATGACCTCCAGTGCCTGTCAGAATCCCTCACTTACCTATATGGCCCTCACCGCCCGGGCTTGTCATTTTGCAGCTAAAGCGATGAAGTCGGGTCAGTTATAATTTTTCCTTCATATTTAGCTGTGGAAAGGTTTTGTTAAGGTTTTCAACAATAAATCCACCAAGGCCTCGTTAGTGTAAAAGCGAAAGTGTTTTGGCTTGGTTTTTGCCAATTGTGGGCAACCTGAAAAGGCGCTGTTCACTAACCAAAACTACTGTCGTGTTATCCAATATCAACATTGAACATGTACACTGTATAACTACAGTTGCGTTTCAATACCATGAGAAAAACCATATCGATGAAAAACCACTTACTTAAGTCGCTGGTATTTTTCCAGTTGCTTTTCACAACAAGTGTAGCCTGGGCACAGGAGATTGTCCAGGTGGGAGTAGGAGAGTACTTCACCTCATACAGAACCAGCAATGGTAAGCTGTATGGTTTTAAATGGGGAAGCTCCGCTCCGGTCATTCATGAATTCCCTTTAAACAATGTAATTGATGTTGATGGTGCTCAATACACCAACGTAGCCCTCACGGCTGATGGTAAGGTGTATGTGGTTGGACTGTCGGGCAGTGTAAATGCTTACGCCAACCTGGTACCCACCGACAATCAGGGAAATCCGTTTACGGGTAATTCCAAAGTATATGGTTTTTATCAATGTTACCTGACCCTCCGGGATGGTAATGTTTGGTATTGGGGTATTGGTGATATCCTGAATAAAAATGGCGGAAATAATATCACTTTTCCTATTCAACTGCAGCAACCTCCGGGTAAAACCATGGTGAAACTGGAAATGGGTTCACCCACAATGTTTGGTACCCTCACCAATCTTTGGGGGCTGGCCTCCGATGGTACGGTATGGCAGTGGAACCGTTCAAGTAATAATCCGGTACAGGTTACCTTTCCGGGCAATGTTGCTCAGGATATTTGTATTGTAGGTCCGCACGCCTTTGTAGTTAAAACTGCAGATAATTTATATGCATGGGGACTGAACCCCAATTATGCCGGGGGTGCCCCGTCATGGCAGGTATCCGGAGTGCAATCCATTAAATCAACATGGGAAGGTGCGGGTGCTGTATTTCCAATCAAGGAAATGAAAGGGAATTACAACACATTCCACATTATCGATGCCAATAATAATATGTTCGCGAGCGGAAGCAATGCGATGGGTGAAGTAGGAAATGGTAAGGAATTTTCACCATGGAGAACAGCCGCCAACCCCTGGAACTGGGATTGGTCGAATAACTTTATGATGGTTCCTCCTACGCGTATCCCGGGTAAATTTAAAAACCTGCAGGCCGGTAACACCATCGCCTTTTACTTTTTTGTACAAGACATGGGGAACAACTGGTACAGCTGGGGAAGAAATAAAGCACTCTGCCTCGGAAATGGAACAACCCTTAGCATCAATGATTATGCCATCTATCCCAACGCCTACACAGTGCCGGCTCCGGCATTGGTTACCCCTTTAACTCAGCAATGGAACGTAATCAACAACTTCAACCCCAATGCCGTACCTCCGGCATTTGCCAACGCAGGGGTGAATCAATACATTTCTGAAACGAGTACTACTTTATACGGACAAGGGTCTTTTCAACAGGATGGTAGCATCACAGCTTATGCATGGACTAAAATTAATGGTCCTGCAGCAACCATCGTTTCTCCCAATGCCATGAATACACAGGTTACGGGCTTAACTCCCGGAACGTATGTGTTTCGTCTTACTATTACCAACAACCTGGGATTGACAAAATCCAGTGATGTTACCGTGGTTGTATCATCAGCCAGTGGGCAGAATGTACCTCCGGTTGCCAACGCCGGGGTGGATCAAACCATTACCGCGCCTCAGCAAACAGTTACCCTTACCGGAACGGGTACTGACAGCGACGGTATCATTTCCACCTATGCCTGGAGAAAAATCACCGGCGGTACAGTAAGCATCGTGAATGCCAATGCGGCATCAACGGTTGTAAACGGACTGACTACGGGAACGTACACATTCGAATTTACAGTAACCGACAATAGCGGAGCGTCCGCAAAAGATACCATGCAGGTTACGGTTCAGTCTGCCGCAGTGGTTCCAACAGCCAATGCAGGTCCTGACCAAACCATCATCACTCCGGCCAGCAGTGTAACACTCAGTGGCAGCGGTTCTGATGCTGGTGGAATCACCGCGTACAGTTGGAGAAAAGTTTCGGGCGGAGCAGCTACTATCGCATCACCTAATGCAGCTTCTACTCAGGTAACCGGACTGGCACAGGGAACGTATCGCTTCGAACTTACGGTTACCAATACCGGTGGTTATGTGGATACCGATACCATGCAGGTAGATGTAATTGCGCCTTCTGCCCCCAGAGCACGTTACGATACAACCATCAATGGATGGAATGCCGTAGTGCATCTTCCCAATGATTATCACCTGAACCTGCGCAAATACCCAACCATTATATTCTTCCCGGGCTTGGGTGAAGTAGGGACTAATATCAACGCATTAAAATCGAATGGTCCTACCGCTTATCTCATCAATGGAGGATGGAATGGTAATGTGTATGTAGATGGAGATACCGTTAAGTTTATCGTAATCTCTTTACAACCCCCATCCTCATTCCCTTCGGCTTCTGCAACCGATTCTCGTATTCAGATTCTGAAGTCGCTGTACAGAATAGATCCTTATCGTATGCACCTGACCGGTTTATCTCATGGAGCCTGGATGGCATCTATGTATGTATCGGCTGATCCGGTAGGATCTACCAACCTGTATTATGCACCTCAGGTAGCAACCGTTGTGAATGTACAGGGTGTACAACCATATTCCACCTATGAACCAATGGCGCATTTTGCCCGTTCCGGAAAATATCTTGCCTTCGAACAAACGCAGGATTTCCGTGATCTGGTAAACATGACCAACTACATGAATTCAGTTCGTGCAGGTTCAGCCATTTATAAGTCTACCAATTATGGTGGCGGCGGTCACTGCTGCTGGGATAAGTTTTATGGAAAATCAGCAGCACCTGAAAGAAATGTAATTGAAGGAATCAATCAGAATATTTATGAGTGGATGGCTCGCCAAACGTTAAGTGGCGCTCCAACCAATCAGGCGCCAACAGCGAATGCGGGTGCAAACATCACCATCACCTTACCGGTAAATACTGCTACATTGAATGGTAGCGGAACCGATGCGGATGGAACCATAGCTTCTTACAGCTGGAGAAAAATCACTGGCGGAGTAGCTACCATCGCCAACCCGAATGCTGCATCAACAGCAGTAAACGGACTGGTACAGGGAACGTATACTTTTGAACTTACGGTAACGGATAACAGCGGATCAACCGCCAGAGATACCGTTCAGGTAACGGTGAACCCCGGAGCTAACCAGGCTCCCTCAGCCAACGCAGGTGCAAATATCACCATCACCCTTCCGGTAAATACGGCTACACTGAATGGTAGTGGTACAGATGCGGATGGAACCATAGCTTCTTACAGCTGGAGAAAAATCACCGGCGGAGCAGCTACCATCGCCAACCCGAATGCTGCATCAACAGCAGTAAACGGTATGGTACAGGGCACATATACTTTTGAACTGACCGTAACAGATAATAATGGTGCAACTGCAAGAGATACCGTTCAGGTAACGGTGAATCCTGCACCGAATCAGGCTCCTTCAGCGAACGCGGGTGCAAACATCACCATCACCTTACCGGTAAATACGGCTACACTGAATGGTAGTGGTACTGATGCGGATGGAACGATTGCTTCTTACAGCTGGAGAAAAATCACCGGCGGAGCAGCTACCATTGCCAACCCGAATGCTGCATCTACAGCAGTGAACGGTATGGTACAGGGTACATATACTTTTGAACTGACCGTAACAGATAATAATGGGGCAACTGCAAGAGATACTGTTCAGGTAACGGTAAATCCTGCACCCAATCAGGCTCCTTCAGCGAACGCAGGTGCCGATATCACCATCACCTTGCCAGTGAACAGTGCTACACTGAATGGTAGTGGTACTGATCCTGATGGAACGATTGCATCATACAGCTGGAGAAAAATCACCGGCGGAGCAGCTACCATTGCCAACCCGAATGCTGCATCTACAGCAGTGAACGGTATGGTACAGGGTACATATACTTTTGAACTGACCGTAACAGATAATAATGGGGCAACTGCAAGAGATACTGTTCAGGTAACGGTAAATCCTGCACCCAATCAGGCTCCTTCAGCGAACGCAGGTGCCGATATCACCATCACCTTACCGGTGAACAGTGCTACACTGAACGGTAGCGGAACTGACCCTGATGGAACGATTGCATCATACAGCTGGAGAAAAACCCTGGGTGGTACCGCTTCCATTGTAAATGCGAACGCCGCCAGCACAGAGGTAAATAATCTTACAGAAGGTGTGTACCGTTTTGAACTCACGGTAACCGATAACAGCGGAGCTACTGCAACGGATATCGTTCAGGTAACTGTTCTGCCCGCACCGAATCAGGCTCCATCAGCGAACGCAGGTGCCGATATCACCATCACCTTACCGGTGAACAGTGCTACACTGAACGGTAGCGGAACTGACCCTGACGGAACGATTGCTTCTTACAGCTGGAGAAAAACCCTGGGTGGTACAGCTACTATTGTAAATACCAACTCAGCCAGCACAGTAGTAAATAATCTTACAGAGGGTGTGTACCGTTTTGAACTCACGGTAACGGATAACAGCGGAGCAACTGCAACGGACATCGTTCAGGTAACTGTTCTTCCTGCGCCGAATCAGGCTCCATCAGCGAACGCAGGTGCCGATATCACCATCACCTTACCGGTGAACAGTGCTACACTGAACGGTAGCGGAACTGACCCTGACGGAACGATTGCTTCTTACAGCTGGAGAAAAACCCTGGGTGGTACAGCTACTATTGTAAATACCAACTCAGCCAGCACAGTAGTAAATAATCTTACAGAGGGTGTGTACCGTTTTGAACTCACGGTAACGGATAACAGCGGAGCAACTGCAACGGACATCGTTCAGGTAACTGTTCTTCCTGCGCCGAATCAGCCTCCTTCAGCGAATGCAGGTGCCGATATCACCATCACCTTACCGGTGAACAGTGCTACATTGAATGGTAGTGGTTCTGATCCTGATGGAACGATTGCATCATACAGTTGGAGAAAAACCCTGGGTGGTACAGCTTCCATTGTAAATGCGAACGCCGCCAGCACAGCTGTGAATAATCTTACAGAAGGTGTGTACCGTTTTGAACTCACGGTAACCGATAACAGCGGAGCTACTGCAACAGATATCGTTCAGGTAACTGTTCTGCCCGCACCGAACCAGGCTCCTTCAGCCAACGCAGGTGCCGATATCACCATCACCTTACCGGTGAACAGTGCTACGCTGAATGGTAGTGGTTCTGATCCTGATGGAACGATTGCTTCCTACAGCTGGAGAAAAACCCTGGGTGGTACAGCTTCAATTGTAAATGCGAACGCCGCCAGCACAGCAGTAAATAATCTTACAGAAGGGGTGTATCGTTTTGAACTCACAGTAACGGATAACAGCGGAGCTACTGCAACGGATATCGTACAGGTAACTGTTCTGCCCGCACCAAATCAGGCTCCATCAGCAGATGCAGGAGCGGATCAGGTGATTACGCTGCCTACAAACTTTGTAACATTAAATGGTATTGGCAACGATAATGATGGAACGGTTGTGTCTTACAAATGGACAAAAATTAACGGCGGAGTTGCAACCATTGTAAATAGTGTATCCTCTGTAACTCCCGTGAATAATATGGTTGAAGGTGTTTATCGCTTTGAACTGGCAGTAACGGATAACAGCGGAGCAGTAACCAGAGACACCATGCAGGTAACGGTACTTCCTCAGCCTGCTAACACAGCACCTACCGCCAATGCCGGAAACGACATCGTGGTAGTATTGCCGAACAATAGCACTGCTCTAAACGGTAGTGGAATAGATCCTGATGGAACAATTTCAGCATATCGCTGGATTAAGATAACAGGACCTGCAGGCGGACAAATCACTAATCCGGATGCTGCCCAAACCAGCGTTACCGATTTACTGGAAGGTATCTACTTTTATCAACTGGTAGTGACAGATAACTCTGGTGCAACCGGAAGAGATACTGTTCGTATCACCGTTGAAAATGGTGTCGCGAACATTCCACCTGTTGCAGATGCAGGGGCTGATGCAACGATTTATTTACCAGATAATGCTATTTCACTGGCAGGTACCGGAACAGATGTAGATGGTCATATCATCCGTTATCAATGGTCGGTAGTGGCAGGTCCGGTAATTCCAACCCTCACCAATCAGTATACTCCAACCGTACAGGTAAGTAACCTGCAACAGGGTGTATATCAGTTAGAACTGATTGTATGGGATAACCTGGAAGCTTTCCACAAAGATACCATGACGTTGAACGTAGGTTCAACCAGAGGTGGAACTACGCAGGGGGATGTCTTAGATGAGTTAACAATCTTCCCGAACCCGGTAGGTGAGCGTTTAACAGTGAACATCCGCACATCGGAAGTGAACAGAAGGGTGAAGATTACCGTATTCGATATTCAGGGAAACAGAAGGGCGCAAAAGTACCTGCTGCTCACTCAGAATGTAAACGTGAATCAGTTAGATGTGTCTACGTTAACTCCGGGGTCATACATTGTACAGATGGTGTCGCAAGACAAACCACCGGTAGTTGTAAGAATGATAAAACAATAATTACTGTACGAATTTCCTGTAAAAAGGATGTGTGGCTAAAGACAACATAGGTTTATCACCGCTGGTGTCGCCATAAACATAAATCTCATCAAAAGAAGCCGGGTCAAACATAGCGTTGATCCGGTTTACTTTTTCTATACCATTGCAGTTGGGTCCGGATAACTTACCCGTGATGCGTTGTTGGTCATCAATTTCCAGTTGTGTGGAGATAAACTGAAGGTGTTGCTCTCGGCACCAGTATTGAATCCAATGTTCAGCAGAGGCACTAACCACTACAACAGTATGCTTCAATTGCTGGTGTTTCCTAATGGCCTGCAAGGCATCCGGGCGAATCAGCGCAGGTAATTTTTCTTTGGAAAAACGATAACATAACCGGTTGAAATCCTCCAGTTTCATATTCCCGAAAAAGTGGGAGAGTAGTTTTTCTTTGGCTGTAGTTGCAGAAATAATTCCTGCTTTTAAAGCAATCATCCAGGGCGAAATGGCTAACATTCCTGCCCAATATCCTGCCTGTCCTTTGTGGAATAATGCCAGTTCCAGCATGGTATCCCTGCGGGTTATCGTTCCGTCAAAATCAAAAAATGCTATCGTTCCTGCCAACAGAGTATTATTTAAAAATGGTAAAATCCTTTACATACAGAATCAGATAAAAACTGATGATCCAGCAAAGGATAGATAATTGAATGAACCTGTCTTTATACAGAATCTTTGTGGGCGATTGCGAATCCTGTTGTACAAATATCAGTTGCAGATACCTGAAAATGCCCGCCAGTACAAACAGGCAGGTGTAGTATAACCTATGGGTGCCCAGGCGTTCCTGAATTTCATCAGACATGGTGTACATAAAATAAGACACAATCGTAACCGCGCAAATCAGGGATAAAGCATTATTGATAAAATCAAGGTTGTATCCTTTAACAGCCTTACGCATATCCATACCCGAAGATATTTTCAATAAAACATCATCCCTTCTTTTGGCCATAGCCATAAAGAGCGCAAGTAGGAAAACCATTATGGTAAGCCATTCACTGAGTCCGATTTCCGCAATCACCGCACCGCCCTTTACACGCAGCACAAAACCGGCAGCAATGATGAAAATATCCACGATGGAAATATTTTTCAACCCAAAGGAATACCCGAGGTTCAGCAAAAAGTAAATACCCAGCACAAACATAAACTTGTCGCGTATAAACCAGGCGCCGGTAAAACCGAGTATCAACAGGAGGATGCAAATAGCAATCGCTGTTGATTTTGATACAGCACCGGAGGCCAGCGGACGATCTTTTTTCACCGGGTGTTTACGGTCATCTTCTATATCCCGGTAATCGTTGATGATATATATACTGCTGGCTACAAAACTGAAACAGAAAAAGCCCATAATCAGTTCGGCAATTACCTGATTGTTGAATAACTCACCTGCAAAAAAAACAGGTATGAACATAAACATGTTCTTGGCCCAGTCTTTCGGTCGAATTAATCGGATGTATGCTTTCATGTTGTTTCAGTTTGAGGTGATGGTATAGATGCTTCTTCTCGTATGCTCTGTTCGATCAGCCACAGTAACATCGGCATCATAATCAGTATCATGGGCACCATGAATAATCTTGTTTGATACGCTACAACCGATACGTAATGTACGATAAACCACAACGGTACAATGCAAATAAACCAAACCTTCAATATATGTGGATACCTTTTGAATGTATACAGGATGATGAGTGGAATTACTGCAAATGTTCCAATCAGTTCAAGGTATGCTTTCATGCCCACCGCGCTGAGAAGGTTCAGTTTCAACATAGGTAGCCCGGCTTCCACTTTCCAGGTTTGTTGTTCACGGTATCCAAAATGCATTCTCAGTGCAATAAAAATGCTGAGGAATATTACATACAGTGCTGCAGTGAGCAACCATACCGGAAGCTTGGGCAAACGGATGGTTTTAAAGGGATTGGATAGCTTGAATTCTGTGAAGTTGGTTTGGGTAATAAAATACAAGGCCGGTATCAGCATGCCGGTTTCACGGTTGAAGGCAGCCATAACGGTAACGGGTACCAGCCACAACGGATTCTTTCTTTTCAGGATGATGAGTGCTGCTATCAGATACAGTGATATATCAGTGTAAGTGTTGAAAGACAGGTCAGCTGCATTTACCGCATTTCCAAAAGCGAGTGCCAGAAAACAAATGCCGGTTAAAATCAGCCATTTATTGTGAACGTACAACTGCCAGAGCCGCCACACCAGGTAGAAAATCAGAAAATGCTGCATGAACCTGAATAGTATGAATACCACCATGTATTTCATAGCTCCGGGTGTGCGCATGAGCTCAACAAACTGAGCGGTTTCTTCATTGGTGCCCGAGGTGCTCTCAATATTAAATTGCAGCTTTTGTTCAATCGGATATACTTTATCGATGGTGTGGTTGTACACCCACATTACGCCTTCCACCAGATAGGGCGACAGGATACGATACTGCCATGGATTGTAAAACTCAGAACGGCCTTCGAGCAACGCTATATGACGTTCATAGGTTTTGAGACCGTTACTATAATAAAAATTCCGGTATATAGGATACACGGATAAAATGGCAAATACCAATACCAGAAACCAGGTTGCCGGTTTATGGCTTTTGTGCAACATAGGTGTAGTGCGGGTAAACATACATCGTTCGTTTGTGTTCTTCAATAATGTGCATACCATTGGTACGCAATAGGTTTGCGGCTTTGTTCATGGATATTTCATTGCCTGCTTCACCCGCAAATATTATGTCGTGCATTTTATTAAACACAACAAGCGGACTGGACCGGTCGATGTCTTTCAATATGAAACGGGCGCCGGGTTTCATCACAGCACAAATTTGTTCTATGAAACGAACCTGCTGTTTCGGCGGCACATGGTGCAATACATCAATGAGAAAAAGAATATCCATTTCACCCAGCCTCTCCGGTAAATGATCGCCGTCGTATGTTTTGAATTCATACGATTTAAACGACTGTCGGTCAAATAAAGCGTTGGCGTTCTGAATCAGTCGCTCACTGATTTCAATACCGTACACCGAAGCAGGACGTGCAAAGTGGGATGCCAGCAACAAAAACTGACCTGAACCACATCCAATATCACCTACATGGTCGCCCGGACGTATGTACGATAGCAATGAAGTAAATGGACAGATGTAAGACCTGTATTTAATCTTCAACCCGTCAATAAACCCAGTGCCGGGAAAGTGCTCCTTGAGGAACCTCACTATTTCCGGATTGGTTATTTTACTCATTGTATTCTGACAGGTTTTATGATTTGGTCGCTAAAATAGATAATCCGTTCCTTTTTTAAAAGCATTCAGGCATAAACAATTAAATATTAAGGATTTGATGAAGTATTACCAATTTAAACCTGGATGCAGTGGTTTAGACAGGACGGGAAACAAATCGCATGAAAATTCATGATTCGAAACAAATAGTCAGCTTTATTTCCATGTTTCGGATGTGGTTACATCAGGTTTGGGCTTAAAGTTACTTGCTAAGGGCAGGAAAGACCATGATAAATGATTCAATCAGCCTCATATCGCACTCTGAACATTGCTGCATTGCCTGCAGTGTATAATTGAAGGGCTGAATATGAATGAACTACGTACTGCAACATCTTCATTTTCTTAAATTTTAACCGGTTTATTGCTTTCAGTCATCATGTAAAATGCCTGTTATCAGGTTAGTTTCCTGTTCATTTACACTACCTTTATACACCCATCCTTTGGAAGCCTTCCGGAACAGCACCTTCAAAATTTTTTTTATGAAAAAATGTATAACAGTAGTATGCTGTTGGCTGTTGGCTGTTGCTGTAGTAAACGGGCAACTTAAAAAGGTGGTAGTGATGGGCTCTTCTTCAGCATACGGATATTTTCCCGGCACCTCTATTCCAAGAGACAGTGCCTGGGCCCCCAAAGTTTCAGCCCATTACAAAGCCCTCGGCGTGCTGGATACTCTATACAATATCGGCACCCCGGGAATTGATTGCTACATCGGCATGCCCACCGGTTATGTGCCTCCGGCCGGACGGTATCCACCCGATCCCCAGTTTAACATAACCCGTGCCGTTAGTTACAATCCGGATGTAATCCTCATCAACTTCCCATCGAATAATTATACCTTCTTATCTACCAGCGAAATCATGTTTTGCCTGCAAACCATGAAAGATTATGCCAACGCATTCGATATTCAGGTATTTATCTCAACCACTCAACCAAGGGATGATTATTTCAATATGGTCGATCGGTTGAAACTAAAAGAAATCAGGGATTCCACTATAGCAAGATTTGGTGTGTTTGCGATGGATTTCTGGAGTCCACTCGCCAATGAAGCTACCCTGTTCATGAAACCTGAATATGCGCTCGGCGATCTGGTACACCTCAATCCGTTAGGCCATACCCAGCTTAAAAATGTAGTCATCATGAAAGACATCTTCCTGGGTCCGGTAGCTGCCGGATTAACCGGATGGGAGGGACGTGCTACCGAAGAGGGCGTGCGCCTGAATTGGTTGCTGCAACAACCCGATGGTACGGAATATGTGGAAGTGCAGAAGCAAAATGCCGGTGGGGTATTTGAAACTATCGGGAACGGATACATGCAAATGAACGGTGAAGGTTCTTTTACTGATTATGCGCCCGATGAAGGAGTGAACCTGTATCGTCTGAAAGTATTTAGCCATCAGGTATTGCAGTTTACTTCTTCTATAGTGTCTGTTCGGTTTTCGGGGAATGCACTAAGCAGCTTAAAAGTGTATCCGAATCCGGTGCTTCAGAGCGCTTACATTGTTTTTCCGGAGTATAATCAGACCACCGTATTGCGTTTAATGGATGCCCGCGGGAAACTGTTAAAAACCATTCAGTTGCAACCAAACATCAGGCGATTGGATATGGATATGTCTTTGTATCCGGCAGGTGTTTATTTTCTGCGATGGACGGGCCCGTCGGAACAAACGGTAACGGTTATACGAAATTGATCAGTGTTTGGTAATGTAACTGAACCGGTCTTTCAGCTTCAGGAAAGGAAGTTCAAAATACCGGTAACTGATTTTGGCGGCAACAATGGTGATTGCGAGTGCAATGGCAGGCTCGAGCAACAAAACCTGCCACAGGGCCGTGTTGATGCCCAATACCTTGGTAACGCCCAGGGTGAGGGAGATGATTAAAAAATGCAGGCAATACAATCCATATGTATAAATGCCCAGTTTGGTTACCGATTTTAACGACGACATTTTATAAAAAGAATGGTTGCTGAAACACTGTTCCAGTATCACCATCAGCATCACACAGGATATGAATGCCCGTTCGAAAATACGCACCGGGTAGTGGTTTACTAACCATTCATCCCGGAATAAAAACACAGTAATTAAAAGCACATACACCCCCACAATGGCAGCTGCCGGCAGTTGTTGAATGAAGGTTGAAAATTTTTCTTTTTGCAGGTACAACCACGCGCCAAAAGCACCGATAGCCATGTCACCAATGCAGGATAAGGTGTGCATTTCATGCAGCTTGGGCACATCATTGAATGCCCTGAAAATAAAGCTGCCTGCAATGATTGCTGTAAAGGGTATCCAGTATAAACGGATAGGGAATAACGAAAGAATCACCGGCCACACCAGGTAAAATTGTTCTTCAATCGCCACACTCCACAATACGCCCAAACCGGGTGCATCCGGCATGCCACTGCGGATGTAATCAAAATTGCTGATAAAAGCAATATAATACCAAGGGTTGGCAGTTTCAGAGGGTACACCCCCCGCCATGGATTTGATGGCCGGAAATAATACAAATCCAATCAGTACACAAGCATAATATAAAGGCCAGATTCTTAAAATCCGGCGGAGCCAGAAATTAGGGATGTTGATTTTACCCTTTAGCTTCTTTTCCTCAATAAGTAAATAAGTAATTAAAAATCCACTTAACACGAAAAAGAAGTTTACACCTAAAAAACCGTTGCCGAAAACATCATGTTTCACGGTATTGAATGCTGCTGACTGACCAATGGCGGCACTTTCCGTTATGAAACTGTGGTAAAGAAATACGGCCAGAAAACAAAAGAATCGCAGTCCGTCCAGATTCTCAAAATAAATCTTCTTTTTCGGGGCTTCAGAAACGGGCATCAGATGAATTTAGTTGTTCATTAATTAGCTAACGGATAACGCTTTATAAAGTAAAATAGTGTAAGATGCCCAAATCTGCCAATGAATTTGTTTTAGAGCGCTATTTTTTCAGATATTAATCGAAAATTGAACATAATCGGCAAACTATCTTTAATTTTGCAAATAGATAAGTAAATGTTAAATTGTAACTTATCTGAACAGTGCTCTCAAGAGTAGCTTTACTATCCAGCCAATGTAGAACCACATATCTTACGTTCCGGATGATCCCTATATTTAAAATTTAATTCATGAAAATGCAATTTTACAAAACCCCCGCTGCTACTGCAGTATCACAGTATATTCAAAAATTGCTTGGGCGTATGGCCCTAGTTTGCGTTGCCCTTTTTGCCGGCGCTCAAACGGGTGTAATGGCTCAGGCCGGGCAATCAATGGATTTTGATGGTGTGAACGATCAGGTTGACTTACCCGTAACCCTGTTCGGAAGTTACACTAAAGAAGTATGGATTAAGGTAAACGCCATCACCGGCCTACCACAAAATATCCTTTCCGGGAACTCCACAGCTGTATATGTTGACGGCTCAGGAAATCTGGGAGGTGGTAACCTGGTTGAGTTGTCGGATGGCACCGGCTCGCTCATCCCGGGGCAGTGGTACCATGTAGCCGTTACTTATGATGTAGGCACCGGTACACTGGTACTTTATAAAAATGGTGTGGCCGTAGATACTAAACCCGGCGCATTTTATGGCTTTGAACCAATCCTTCAAATCGGAGCCTATCAGTCAGCTTTTCATTTTGGCGGACAAATAGACGAAGTGCGCGTTTGGAATGTAGTGAGATCAGCCGCTGAAATTGCCGCTTCCTATAATTGTGAAATCAGTCATACTTCACCCGGATTGGCAGCATATTACACTTTTAACCAGGGAATTGCCGCTGGAAACAATACTGCTATTACTTCCGTGCTGGATGTAAATGATGTGTGTAACCCTTTGAATGGTACTATAAATGGTTTTGCATTAAATGGTGCTACCTCAAATTTTGTGAGCAGCCAGCCGCCAAGTTTTACAGGAGTATGTTCCGCTACACCTGAAATCAGACTGGTAGGGCTGAACGGAAACTGCATTGATGATGGGGATAATACACCCGCTGCTTTGGATGGAACTGATTTTGGCATTATTGTTCAATCTCCGCTCACTAATACTTTCACCATTCGCAACAATGGAACCGGAACGTTGAATGTTACCGCATTCACCAGTTCAAATCCTACAGACTTTACCGTGAATGGTTCTCTGCCTATGAATATTGCTCCGGGCAGTTCAGAAACATTTACTGTTACATTTAACCCCACACTGTCGTACGGTGTTAAAACATCAACCATAACAATCACAAGCAACGACTCTGATGAAGCTAGTTATGAGTTTGATGTTCAAGGCAATAATGCAGCCAGAGGTGCTTCACTTGATTTCGACGGACTGTTCTCCTTTGTACAAACACCGGTTAATATCACCGGTAGCTATACTAAAGAACTTTGGATTAACCCAAGAACAGTAGGTGCCGGTGTGATGAATCTCCTGACCGGGAACACTACCGCAGTGTATATTGATGCCGCCGGAAATTTGGGTGGAGGAAACTTGATTGAATTATCAGATGGAACAGGAGCACTCGTTGCCGGACAATGGTATCATGTGGCAGTGACCTATGATGCTGGAACCGGAACACTGAAACTCTTTAAGAACGGTGCATTAGTAGATACTGAAGTTGGCGGTGCTTATGGCTCCGATCTGAACTTGCAAATTGGTGCTTTTAACTCTGCCTTCCTGTTTGATGGAAAAATAGATGAAGTGAGAATCTGGTCTGTAGCCCGCACCGATGCTGAAATCGCTGCAAGCTATATGTGTAACATTGCTGACGATGCCTCCGGGTTGATTGCTTATTACGACTTCAATCAGGGAACTGCCGGTTTGCAAAACTCTTCAGAAACTGTTTTGAAAGACCGTACCTGCAACAAACTTGACGCTGTATTGTTTAACTTCCAGCTGAACGGACTGCTTTCTAACTGGGTAGCTGAAGGCTCACCAGCCGCTACATCCTGTGTATTATCCAATATCCGGGTAGAAGGATTACAAAACTGTATAACAGATGGAGATATTACACCATCCGCTACAGATGGTACCGACTTCGGATTTTATGCTGCTCCGGGCATCGATCGTACTTTCTGCATCAAAAATACCGGTGGTGCTGATCTGACTATCAATTCAGTTATCATTACCGGGGTGAATGCCAGTGCATTTACTATTACAACACCACCTGCATCAACCATACTTCCGGGTGATTCTTCCTGCATGGTGATTCGCTTTGCTTCAACAGTGAACGGTCCGAAATTCGCTACCATCAACATTGATAACAATGATACCGATGAATCGTTATTCACTTTTGATGTGGTAGGAGAAGGTATCGGTCCTGTTCCGGTTTCACTGCTGTCGTTTACCGGCGCAATGAACCAGAAAGTGGTTGATTTAAAATGGAATACCAGCAACGAAGTAAACAATGCCGGATTTGAAGTATTGCGCTCCGGCCCGAATCAGGATAGCTGGGTGAAGATTGGTTTTGTACCTGCTTCCGGCTTAACAGCGGCAACTTATACGCTTACTGATTATGCTCCGCTTCCGGGAACCAATACCTACCGCCTGCGCCAACTGGATGTGGATGGCAGAGAGAAATTCAGCAATATCATTGCAGTGAACAATACCGGCACCGCCTCTCTGGTTCGTGCGTATCCTAATCCGTTTAAGGATCAGTTTACCCTGGTATTCAATAGCCGTGCATTACTGAACACCCGTGCCGTTATCCTGAATAGTCAGGGTGTTAAAGTGGCATATGTACTCCTGAATAATTTCAACCAAAATATCAACCTGTCTAAGTTGGCTCCGGGTATGTACTTTGTACAACTCGCTAACGGTGAGGTTGTTAGAGTGGTAAAACAATAAGTGTTGCATTTAAATGCATCAGGCGACCGGGTTTCCGGTCGCTTTTTTTATGCCTTTTTTTCAGGTGGATGGGTGAGGTACAACATGGCAGCTCATAAGGTGCTGATTATCAGGTAGTAAATGTGTTTAAGAGGGATTTAACGATTGCAGGGGCGCTTTGGAGCATGATTTGACCTATACAGTTCGTGCCGGGCGAGAGCCTCTTTAACAGGATGTTTTCGTGAACAGGGGGTATCTTTGCCGGGCAAAATTTTTCAGTGGCTAAAGCGTTGATGGGATGTAATCAGTCATTAAACTTAAAAAATTACTATGATTCAGGCATGCTTTCGAAACCGCGTTTTTCTTTCATGCTTTATCCTCGCTTTAATGTTACACATTCCTGTAGCATTCTCCATGACCATGAAACATGAAACCCACCTGATGGCAACGTCGGTAGTGGAGGATGAGACCAATCAGTTGGACGCATTGTACGAAACATTGGACCTTGATCACATGGGGCTGTCCGATGAAGCGTATGATATGGCCGTCAACGGCTACCTCAAATTAAAGGATACCAGAAACATCCGCAAAGACGAGTTGCTCACCATCATTGATTTCTCGCTACCCTCTACCCAAAAAAGATTGTTTATACTGGATGTAGAAGCCGGAAAAGTATTGTATCATACCTATGTGGCTCACGGTCGTGGCTCCGGCAAATTGATTGCAGAAACTTTTTCAAATATCCCCGAGAGTTATCAGAGCAGCCTCGGCTTTTATGAAACCTCCGGTACGTATATCGGTAAAAACGGGTTTTCGATGAAGTTGAAGGGATTGGAAACCGGCATCAACCATAAGGCAGAAGAAAGAGCGATTGTTGTGCACGGTGCACCGTATGTCAGCGAACAATTCATCCGCCAGCAGGGGTACCTGGGGCGCAGTCACGGATGCCCGGCATTACCCGAAAACCTGAACCGTCCCATCATTGAAAAAATAAAAGATGGTTCCCTGTTGTTTATTTATAGCAACCGGGCCGACTATGCCAAAAAATCGAAACTCATTAAATCAACCGTTGGTTAAGGAGTGATTCCTAAAATCGTTTAACCCTGACAGTTAGTATGCTAAAAAAAGTATTAAGAGGAACCGGTGTTGCCATTGTAACGCCATTTAAAGAAGATGAACAGGTAGACCATGACGCCCTTGAACGGCTGATTGAACACATCATTGCCGGAGGAGCGGAGTATATAGTAACACTGGGAACTACCGGTGAAACACCTGTGCTGTCATCCGGTGAAAAAAAGGAAATCATTCACTTTACCGCTAAAACCATCCGGGGGCGTGTGCCGATGGTAGTAGGTTGCGGAGGGAATCACACCCGCTCGGTGGTGGAAGAACTGCGCTCCTTGCCGTTGAAGGATGCCGTGGCCGTACTGAGTGCCAGTCCATACTACAATAAACCCTCTCAGGAAGGAATTTACAGGCATTACCTGGAAGTAGCCGCTGCTTCGCCTGTGCCGGTGATATTGTACAATGTACCCGGAAGAACAGGCCGAAACATGACAGCCGCCACTACACTTCGCCTGGCAGAGGAAAACAATATTGCCGGTATTAAGGAAGCCAGTGGAGATATGATACAGGTGATGGATATTTTGAAATCGGCGCCGGAAGAATTTCTGGTGGTGAGTGGAGATGATGCGCTCGCATTGCCGCAAATGGCCTGCGGTATGGATGGAGTCATCAGCGTGGCAGCCAACGCCTTCCCGCATGAGTTTTCCGAGATGATTCGCCTAAGCCTGCAACACCGTTTCACGGAAGCTAAAAAACTAAATGATACGCTCATAGAGGCATACCAATGGATGTTCGCTGAGAATAACCCTGCCGGTGTGAAAGCTTATTTGGAAAGCCTGGGCATCATCAGCAATATATTGCGCCTTCCCGGTGTGCCCGTGGCACAAAACCTGAGGGAGGCCATTCACCAACATGTAAACGAATGGAAAAAAACTCACGCATCCGTTTAGGAGGTTTGGGAGGATTAATCCTCCTGTTTGCCGTGGCCACTCTGGCCCGACAACCTGAATGGGGACGGATAAGGGTCAACAGTTTAGGGACAGACACTACCGGCCATGCGGTGAAACATACCGTATCAGAACATGTACAATTGGTGCACAGCCATTTTCCCGTAGAAACACTGGATACCACCACATCTGTATGGATCTATCTTCCTGAAAATTATTCGAGTACCCGTAATCGTTATCCGGTAGTTTATTTTCTGGGAGGAGAACACGCTTTTAGTGATTCCATATCTCCCGATAACAAAGAATGGCTGATGGATGAGGCCCTGGATAGTTTACATCAAACAAATGCTCCCAAAGCCATTGTGGTAGCCGTGCATAGTTTTTTCACCGACACTGCTCAGGTGGATGGCGCCGCATCTTTTCTCAAAAACAACCTGAAGCCTTATATCGACAGTGTGTACCGTACGCGCAAAGAATTGGCTGTGGTTGCCGGTTCCGGACAAACGGCAGCCTTAGCTTTATATGCTACCTTACGCTATCCTGATGTGTTCAATAAAGCAGGAGTTTTTTCGCCTCCGGCAGATATCTTCCCGTATCTGAAAAATCAAAACCTGCAGGGGAAAGGCCACAAGGGGATGTTGTTTTTTTATGAAGGAAAAGAAATGGATGACCTGCAACAACTGACCGACAATATCGGAATGCATTCCTCCGCGTTAATTTATTCAACCCACCATCAAAACCCTAAAAGACATGAAAGTCCGATGGGAGGATGGTTTCCTGAATTTTACAACTGGATTCTTGGGAATGGATACAACTACATCATACGGTATAAACCTTAAACCTTAAAACAGGCGCCTTCAATGGCCAGATCCGTTTGTGGAAATACAGCCCGTGTTTCTTCCAGATAGTATTCCAGGGTTTCGTACTTGGAGGAGAAGTGGCCAATCAGCAACCGCCCGGCCCCGCACAACTCAGCAATCCTGCCGGCCTGTTCCGTGGTAGAATGAAAATATTTTTCTGCCTTCGGCCCAAAGTCTTTCAGGTAGGTGGTTTCATGATACAACAAATCAACGCCCCGGATGTGTTCGAGTATGTCTTCCGTATACAGCGTATCGCCACAATATGCGTAACGCTTCGGTGGCTCCGCCTCAATGGTAAGTTCACTGTTGGGAACAATCGTGCCCTTGGGATGAATGTAATCTTCTCCCTGTTGTAAACGGTTGTAATATGTAGGCGGGACACCATAAGATTGAACCCGAACCGGATCGATCTTACGCAGGTTTTTCTTTTCGGTAAACACAAACCCCCAGCAGGGAATGCGGTGTTGCATGGGAAAACAACTCACGGTTACGGTAGGGGTATCGGCAATTATACCGGCATTCTCGAGGGCATGAAAATGCAGCGGGAAGGATAACGTGGCGTCAGCTACGTCCAGGTGCAGCTGAATGAGTTTTTCCAGTGCCGCAGGAGCATGCAAATGCACAGGTTGCTGACGGTTCTGTAATGCCATGCTCGACAATAAAGCAATCAGTCCGAAATAATGATCTCCATGCAGATGAGAGATAAAAATGTGGCTGATTCTTGACGTCTTAATTTTGTATTGCAACAACCTCACCTGAGTGCCCTCTCCGCAGTCAATTAAAAAACTTTCTTCAGGAGTTTGTAATACCTGAGCGGTGGGGTTTCTGCCATACGCCGGAATTGCGGAGTTGTTGCCAAGGATAGTTACTGTTAACATGCATCGTCGTTTTCTCCATTCAATAGTTCACGTTCTATAGCCTCCATGTGTATGATATCCCAGGCTTCCGATTCTGTGGGCGTTATATTTAACAGGTCGGATAAGTCCATTGATTTCAACATCTCCATCACGCCGGGTTGCACATTGCATATGACAAAGGATGTTCCCTGTTCCAGGCACTGTCCATAATGCCCGGCCAAGAGCTCAGCAATCTCCGAATCCATTTGCGTTACATGCTGCATATCCAGAACAGCATGCGGACACTCAGCCGAGGCTATCCGGAGCAGCAGATTGGCGAAATCATCTGCCATATTTACAGCTAAATGAGATTCATGGGGTGTTATGACGGTGAAAGCTTCTTTGGTATTTAATTTGACATCCATCATAGGGCGTAGTAACGTTTGTTTATACCTCCGTAAAATAAAGTTTTTTTCGGAGTATGCGTTCAAAGTTAACCGTCAGCCTCCTGCTTTTCTATATGCCGTTGTGGAAAATAGTAGTAAAACTGATTTAACCAGAGTGTTTTTCAACATATCAACATTTAACGTTACACCCCAAGGAATCGTATAAAATATTCGTTATCATTGTATCAACTAACTTTAAACAATACCCAATGGACAATAGTTTCTCACCCAGAGTAAAAGAAATCATCTCGTATAGCAGGGAGGAGGCACTTCGTTTAGGAAACGACTTCATCGGAACCGAGCACCTGGTTTTAGGGCTCATTCGCGATGATGAAAATACCGTAATTAAAATTCTGAAATCGCTGAATGTAGATCTGTACGAACTACGTAAAGAAATTGAAATGGCGGTGAAGGATAAAAGCGGTAAAAATATTGCCAACATCAATTCCATCCCGCTCACCCGCCAGGCTGAAAAAGTGATGCGCATTACCAACCTGGAGGCTAAAGAAATGAAAAGCCAGCTGGTGGAAAGCGAACACCTGATGCTGTCTATCCTCCGCAATAAAGACAACGTAGCCACTCAGATTCTAAACCAGTTTGAAGTTGATTACGACACCTTCAAAGCCGAGTTGGGATTTGTATCTAGCAACCCGCCACGGGCTGAGTTTAATGAAGATGATGAGTTTGATGAAGAGCGCAAACAATATGGCCAGGGCAAACAGCCTAAGAGCGGTGGTTCCGGTCAGGCGAAAGCAACCAAAACACCCGTGTTGGATAATTTCGGCAGAGATATCACACACCTTGCTGAGTTAGGCTCTCTGGATCCCATCGTAGGCCGCGAAAATGAAATTGAAAGGGTATCACAAATTCTCTCCAGAAGAAAGAAAAATAATCCCATCCTCATCGGTGAACCCGGTGTAGGTAAAACAGCAATAGTAGAGGGCTTGGCCCTGCGCATCGTACAGCGGAAAGTGTCACGTGTGCTGTTCAATAAACGCGTGGTGAGCCTCGATTTGGCTGCTTTGGTAGCAGGTACCAAATACCGCGGACAATTTGAAGAGCGCATGAAAGCCATCATGAACGAACTGGAAAAGAACAGAGATGTTATTTTGTTCATTGATGAAATTCATACCATCGTAGGAGCAGGGGGCGCCAGTGGTTCGCTGGATGCATCCAACATTTTTAAACCGGCCCTTGCCAGAGGTGAACTGCAATGCATCGGAGCCTCTACGCTCGATGAATATCGGATGCATATTGAAAAGGACGGGGCGCTCGACAGGCGTTTCCAAAAAGTGTTGGTGGAACAACCCAGTGTGGAAGAAGCCATCACCATCCTCAACAATATCAAGAATAAATACGAAGATTACCACAATGTAACCTACAGTCCGGAAGCCATCGAAGCTTGTGTGAAACTGAGCGACCGGTACATGACCGACAGGCTGCTGCCGGATAAGGCCATTGATGTACTCGATGAAGTGGGTGCCAGAAAGCATATTAAAAATATCAATGTGCCTGAAAATATCATTGAGCTGGAAAAGAAAATTGAAGAGATTAAGCTCGAGAAAAACAAAGTGGTGAAAAGCCAGAAGTTTGAAGAAGCCGCCTCACTGAGGGATACTGAAAAACGATATCAGGAACAACTCGAAAAAGCAAAGATCGACTGGGAAGAAGAAAGTAAACACAAACGTTTCCCGATTGAAGAAGAAGATATTGCAGAAGTGGTTTGTATGATGACAGGCATTCCGGTTCAGCGCATGGTGCAGGCTGAAACCGATAAACTCCGCCGTATGGCTGATGATCTGAAAGGGGCGGTTATCGGGCAACAGGATGCCATTACCAAAGTGGTAAAAGCTATTCAGCGTAACCGCGTAGGATTGAAAGATCCGAAGAAACCGATTGGTACGTTCATTTTCCTGGGTCCGACAGGAGTGGGTAAAACAGAGCTCGCCCGCTCGCTGGCCAAGCATTTATTCGACAGTGAAGATGCACTCATCCGTATTGATATGAGTGAGTACATGGAGAAGTTTACCGTGAGCAGACTGATTGGTGCTCCTCCCGGATATGTGGGATATGAAGAAGGTGGTCAGCTAACGGAAAGGGTTAGACGTAAACCATATTCTGTCATTCTCCTCGATGAAATCGAAAAAGCGCATCCGGATATTTACAATATTTTGCTGCAGGTGCTTGATGATGGTCAGCTGACGGATGGACTGGGTCGTAAGGTAGATTTTAAGAACACCATGATCATCATGACTTCGAATATTGGTGCCCGTCAGTTAAAAGATTTTGGTGACGGGGTGGGATTTGCCACAGCCGCGCGCCAGGCACAGGAAGACGAGAACAGTAAAGCCATTATTGAAAAAGCGCTGAAGCGTACTTTCAGTCCGGAATTTCTGAATCGTATCGATGATGTGGTAATGTTTAATTCACTCAGCAAAGAGAATATTTTCGAAATTATCGACATCCTCATGAAAGGAGTGATGAAGCGCCTGCAAAACCTGGGCTTCTCACTGGAACTTTCGGCAGATGCCAAGGAGTTCCTTGCGGATAAGGGATATGATAGTCAGTTTGGAGCCAGACCACTGCACCGCGCCATCCAAAAATACCTAGAAGACCCGCTGGCAGAGGATATCCTGAATACAACCATCAAAGCCGGTGATGTACTGGTGGCGGATGTAGATAAGGATAAACAGAAACTGGTGTTCAAGCTGAAAGAAGAGTCGAAGGGCAAAAAGGAAAAGAAATCTGAAGCCTGATAGGGTAGATGTTTCAAAACATCAGTACAAGTTTTATTGAATGATATCATTGTAGGGCGACTATTCAGTCGCCCTTTTTTCTTCTCAGACGAGTCTCCTACACTAAGCACATGATTCAAGGAGATGATCATGACAGAGTGACTCGTCGTTGCTGTTTTTAACCACGGAGTGCACAGATGTTAAGGATGTTACTAAATTTTTTCATTTCGTACAGAGCGCACGGAGGGGCTCTTCTTTGTGTTCTCCGTGTACCTTTCCTTTGTGGGCTTAGTGGTTATATGTTTTTTTTATTTTAACACAAAGGACACGGAGTTTGATAATCGTAATAACATTCTTATGCATTGCACAAAGAACACGGAGGGGTTCTTCTTTGTCTTCTCCGTGTGCCTTTCCTTTGGGGCTAAGTGGTTATATGTTTTTTTAATTTAACACAAAGGACACGGAGTTTGATAATCGTAATAACATTCTTATGCATTGCACAAAGAACACGGAGGGGTTCTTCTTTGTCTTCTCCGTGTGCCTTTCCTTTGGGGCTAAGTGGTTATATGTTTTTTTAATTTAACACAAAGGACACGGAGTTTGATAATCGTAATAACATTCTTATGCATTGCACAAAGAACACTGAGGGGTTCTTCTTTGTCTTCTCCGTGTGCCTTTCCTTTGTGGACTTAGTGGTTAAATGACTTTTATTTCTTCCCAGACGAGTCTCCTACACTAAGCCCTGTTCTCGGTAGTGTTCAATTCTTGTATGATTAATGAAATAATTAGCAGGGTAGAAATAGCTTTAACTTTGGAAAAGTTTAAAGGTTTGGAAAAGTTAGAAAATAGAATTCTGCTCCACTGGTATCCATCAATAACCAAAAAGAAAAGTCCTCTGTGCTTATGATAATTAATTGGTTTAAATTTGTACCGTTATGCCAAAGAACTTTATCATCACAATAGACGGTTTCTCCTCCTGCGGAAAAAGTACCTTGGCCAAACAACTGGCCCGCGAACTGGGGTTCGTGTACATCGACAGCGGAGCCATGTATCGTGCCATAACCTTGTATTTTTTAAGGAATCATATCGACTGGACTAATAAAGACAAGGTGAATGAAGCCCTGAAGGATATTCAACTGCATTTTCAATATAATGATAAACTCGAGCAGTCTGAAATGTTTCTCAACGGCGAAAATGTGGAATACGTAATCCGCGATTTGGTAGTAGCCGAAAAAGTGAGTGAAGTAGCGGCCATCCCGGAAGTGCGAACTTTTGCCGTGTACCAGCAACAACTAATGGGCCGCAAAGCCAATACCATCATGGACGGCAGAGATATCGGCACAACGGTGTTCCCCAATGCAGACCTGAAAATTTTCATGACAGCAGATATTTCAGTGCGGGTGGAACGACGATTCAAAGAAATGTTTGAGAAAAACCCCAATGTAACCATTGAAGAAGTAAAGGCAAACCTTGAAATGAGGGATTACATAGATTCGAACCGCGAGGTGAGTCCGCTACGGCGCGCCGCAGACGCCATCCTGTTGGATAATACACACATCACTACCGACGAACAACTGGATTTTGCACTCAACCTCTACAAAGACAAAGTGATTGAACTGGAAATGGCATCAGGAAAGTGAGGCCGGTAACGGTTCAATGGTAGTATCTACCCCAAAAAAATCCATTAATTTCTTTATCACAGCTTCCACCAAAGCGTCAGGACAACTCGCGCCACTGGTAATGGCAATCACTACTTTATCTTTTTTAGGCAGATAATCTTCGGTAGTCATTTCTGAATGCGTATGCAGGTTGAAATGTTGAATGGTTGTAGCGCTGATGAGCTGCTCACTGCTGTTGATAAAATAAGTAGGAAGTTTCTCCTCACATAATTCTACGAGATGGGAGGTGTTGCTGCTGTTATATCCTCCCACCACAATGGCCAAATCTGCAGGCACGTCCAGTAAACCATACACAGCCGACTGATTGTCGTTGGTGGCATAACAAAGCGTATCACGCGTGTCGGCAAAATGATTCGTTACGGTGCTTTCATCTAACCCGTAATGCTGAATCATAACCTGTTTCAGATAATCCGCAATGCCCTGAGTATCCGATGCCAGCATGGTGGTTTGATTCACTACCCCGATGCGCTTCAGATGAACGGCCGGGTTGAATCCGGCGGAATACCTGCCCGAAAAAAACTGGTCGAACACATCCGGTGAACGTTCTCCGGTGATGAAGGTGCCAAGGATTTCAGCTTCTTTCATATCGTTGATCACCAGGGTAGGTGTGGCAGCGGCAGCATGTGAAAAGGTAGCACGTGTTTCTTCGTGAGTGGGTTTCCCATGTACAATTACCGTGTAACCCTGACGCGCAATTTGTTCACTGCGGTTCCAGACTTTCTCTACAAACGGACAGGTAGTATTGTATTTTTCAACGGCGATACCCAGTGCAGTCAACTGCTCCTCAATGGCCAGGGTAGTGCCAAATGCCGGTATGAGTACGATGTCGTCTGCATGCAATGTGTCAAACGGGATAATGGGTTTTCCGGAGGTGTCCTGTAAAAAGCGTACACCCCTTGCCGTTAGGTCGGCATTTACCTGTGGGTTGTGAATCATTTCACTCAGCAAAAAAATACGTTTTCCCGGGTTTTCATCTACGGTACGGAATGCAATTTCAATAGCATTCTCCACCCCGTAACAAAAACCGAAATGGCGTGCAAGGTTTATCTGCAAATGGCCAAAATCCAAAATGGAAGGCGTGAAATCCTTCTTCATTTTATCGGCCTGTTTACGCTGCTGTTTAATGGCAGCAATCCAGGGGCTGCGATATGTAAAGGGAATTGTAAATTGCTTCATTATAAGGCCAAAGTTACAAATTGAAATGACAAGGTTTAACACTCCCGGATTTCTCACAGGTGCAGTGATCTACGAAGTAAATATTCGTCAGTTTACACCCGAAGGCACTTTTAAGGCGTTTCAGGCGCATTTGCCCCGTTTAAAGAAGATGGGAGTGGATTTATTATGGTTTATGCCCATTCATCCCATCGGATGGCAACACCGGAAAGGCAGTCTGGGGAGTTATTATTCCATCAGCAACCACCGGGCGGTGAATCCGGAATTCGGTACGGAGGAGGATTTCAGGGAGTTGGTGCAGGCATGCCATCACCTGGGCTTCAAAGTTATTCTCGACTGGGTAGCCAATCACGTTTCCTGGGATAGCGACTGGGCAAACAATCATCCCGAGTTTATTCGTCAGCAAAATGGTCAGTTTGTATCGCCCTTTGACTGGACGGATGTACTTCAGATTGAACATCAGAACATCCTGCAACAGGATGCCATGATTGAAAACATGGCGTATTGGATTCAGGTGTTTGACACGGATGGTTTTCGGGCAGATTTGCCGCACCTGGTACCCCTGGAATTCTGGATGAAAGCCCGTACCGTGTTGGACAAACTGAAACCATCGTTGATCTGGTTAGGAGAAACAGAAGAGGAGCCATATACCCGGGCCTTTGATATCACCTTTACGTGGAAATGGATGCACACCACCGAAACGGTCATCAAACACCATGGTGAGATATCCGCACTCATCCATTGTCTCGAACAGGATCCGCTGAAGGGCTACCGTTTGTACTTTACTTCCAACCACGATGAAAACAGCTGGAACGGCACCGAGTTTGAAAAGTATGGCGTATATGCCCAGACGTTAGCTGTATTCTCGGCATTGTATCCCGGATCGGTTCCGTTGGTGTACAGCGGACAGGAAATTCCGAACCACCTCCGACTTCCTTTTTTTGAAAAAGCGCAACTTAACTGGAACCAGTCTTTGTTGATGGAATCCTTTTATACCGAATTGTTCCACTTCCGGCATACACATGCACAATTTTTTGCGCCGGATACGCCCGTAGAGTGGATGCAGCAGGGTGGATTGCTGGGATTCAGGGTTTCGCACGATGTACATCAGCTCATGGTATGGCTGAATCTCGGCAGGGAGGCCTGTGCGACTGAGATGAACCCTAAAGGCAGCACAACCTTTGCAACGCGCCTTCACAACCGGTGCGAACAGTTGGCGCCTCAAGAAATACAATTGTTGCCCGGAGGGTATTGGGTAGGCACCGTATAAAAAAAGGCAGTGATGAACTGCCTCTGTAAATATCGTTTATGGGTAAGGGTTATTTCCTGCCTTTTGCGTAACTGAAAGAGCGTTTACCACCACGTTGGCTTGCACCTTCATCACTCGGGCGCTTAAAGCCACCATCCGCTTCATTCATACGTACGATTCTGTTGTTGAATCTCTTTCCGTCGATAGCACGAATCATTTTCTGAGCTTCTGCTTTATCTACTTCCAGCCAGGTGTTCATTTCACGCAGGTCAATTTTTCCCAGCACGTCTTTTTTCAGATTGCTTTCATCCAGAACAAACTGCAGAAAACTGGCTTTGTAGAAACCATCCTTTGTTCCCAGGTTTACAAACAAACGGGTAAAGCCGTTGTCTCTTTTGGTGAAAGAACGATCTCTGCCTTTTCCGGTGTTTACATGCATACCTGCGGTATCCTGACGGCGCATATCTGCTTTTATATTCAGGTCTTCTGCGTGCTCATAATATTTCAGAAAGTGGTTGAATTCAAGGGCGGCTACGCGCTGCAAAATTTCTTCTTTAGAAACATCTTTGAACTTTTCCATTAAATCCGGCAGGTACGTTTCATATTCACCGTGAGAAATATCTGCCTGAGACAGATTTTCCATGAAATGGAAGAATTGTTTGCGGCACACTTCCTTTCCACTGGGGATATCTACTTTATGGAAAGGAGCGTTGATCATTTTTTCCAGCTGCCTGATTTTATAAATTTCTCTGGTGTGGCAAATGGAAAGACAAATTCCGGTTTTGCCGGCACGGGCGGTACGTCCACTGCGGTGAGTGTACACCTCCATATCGTCGGGCAGTTCATAGTTGATAACATGGGTGATGCCATCCACGTCAATTCCTCTGGCGGCAACATCCGTTGCAATGAGCAGTTGCAGTGAACGATTCCTGAAACGTGCCATTACTTTATCACGTTGTTGCTGGGTAAGATCTCCATGCAATGCTTCAATATCATATCCGGCTTTGGCCAGTTTCTCACAAACATCCTGCGCATCGGCTTTGGTACGTGTAAAGATGATGCCATACATGCCCGGATTGAAATCAATCACACGTTTCAGTGCTTCAAAACGGTGGTGAGAAAGGGTTACCGCATATTGGTGATCAATGTTGGCATTACCGCTGTTCTTTTTACCTACTGTAACTTCCTTAGGGTTTTCCATGAAGTTTTTGGCAATGGCCCGAACCATCGGCGGCATAGTGGCACTGAACAACCAGATGCTTTCACGGTTGATAGTGTTCTTCAGTACAAAATCAATATCGTCTCTGAAACCCATGTTGAGCATTTCATCTGCTTCATCCAGTACAACGTATTTTACCTTTTGCAGGTCGATAGCTTTTCTTTCAATTAAATCAATCAGCCTTCCCGGTGTGGCCACCACAATCTGTACACCTCTTTTCAAATTTCTGATTTGCATGGTGATGGAAGCACCGCCATACACTGCTTCAGTGAGTATGCCTTTGGAATGTTTGGTGAAGGTTAATAAATCACTGGTGATTTGTAAACAAAGTTCGCGGGTAGGGCAAACAATCAGTGCCTGCGGAAATTTATCCGCGGCCTCAATCAGTTGCAGTAAAGGCAAACCAAATGCCGCCGTTTTACCGGTGCCGGTTTGTGCAAGTCCTACAAAATCGGTGGTGCCAGAAAGCAATACAGGGATGGCTTGTTCCTGTATAGGGGTGGGCGTATTAAACCCAAGTTCGGTTACTGATTGCACGATATTATCGTTCAATCCTAATGCCTGAAATCCGTTCATTGTATTTTTTTTAATAAGTGAGCCCGTCTTGCAGTGTGCAAAGCATGTGGCGCTTGATGGTCACATGTTATGCTTCGGGCTGTTGCGAGAGAAAAAAATCCGCCTGTGTGTATCAACAGCAACTGAGCATGTCATGCAATTCTCAGTAAATCGCCGCAAAGCTACGGAATATATTCATCATTTCCTATTTAATCTGAAAAGTATTAACAATTTGTATGTTGGATTTTGCCTCTTTTATTTTGGCATGATATTTCCGTTGCTGATATTTATAAAAATAAAAACTATGAAACGGATATTGTTTTCTGCCATTGTTTGTTTGCTGATGTCAACAGGTACAGGCTTTGCCCAAGGTTTTTCACTGGGAGTAAAGGCTGGTGCTGATATCAATAAACTGGATGCTACAGAATTTAAAGATGGTTTTTCATTCGGCTATCAGTTGGGAGCGTATGCTGAAATACGGCTGTCGAAAAAGTTTGCCATTCAGCCTGAGGTATTGTTTTCACAGGTGAATATTGATACGAGTGACCGTTTCAGCGATGTGTACCAGTTTAATGATTTGTCGGAAGTGCAATTAAAATATTTAAAGATTCCTTTACTGTTGAATTATAAAGCCAGTAAGGTGCTCACGCTACAGGCCGGTCCGCAGTTCGGCATTTTAATTGATCAGAATATCAACCTCGTTAATAATGGTGAAAACGCATTCCGCTCGGGAGATTTCAGTATGCTGGCCGGAGCGCAGGTGCATATCGGAACCTTTCACATTTTTGGCCGATATGGAATTGGGTTAACCAATCTGAATGACATTGACAACCGGGATAAGTGGAAGAACCAAAACATCCAACTGGGTGTGGGGGTGAAAATTCTGTAAGGCTAAGGCCTGATGATCGTGTAGGTATGATCGTTATTCGACTTTACCACCGTGCTGGGTACGCCCGGCACGTTTTCGTCCTGACGGTACCGAACAACATAATCTACTTTACTAACGATGGCGTTATCGATATCGCTGAATACTCCCGGTGGCGGATAGCCGGAAATGTTGGAAGAGGTGGATACAATCGGCTTGCCAAACGCTTTCAGTAATGCCTGGCAAAATTTGTCCCGTGGAATCCGGATGCCCACACTTCCATCGGAATTGATTACACCCGGAGCCAGATTTTTTGCATTGTCGTAGATAACCGTTACCGGCCGTGCGCTTTCCTTAATGAAATCGAACACCGTGGGGTTGGGGTCGTTCACATAGCGCAGGATGTCTTTTTCTTCCGGCAGAAAAATGATCATGCTTTTGGCTTCATTGCGTTTTTTTATCCGGAATATTTTCTGTACGGCGGCTTCATTGGTGGCGTCGCAACCAAGTCCCCAGATGGTGTCGGTAGGGTATAGGATGGTTCCCCCATTTTTCAGTGTTTCCACACAGGCTGCAATGTCTTCTTCAAAATACATGCTAACGAATGTATGAACTCCGGCTTAATTTCCGTTGTGTTTCCTTTCTTATTTCTTTTATCTCATGAAGTTTTGAATCGAACCACATTTTCTGTTCAGCAGCTAAATTATTTTCAGATTCATTCAGGGTGTCCAGTTTTTTCAGCAAACGATTCATTTTAATCCGGGCCATCCATTTGCACCACCAGAATGGTTTCCTGATGTCGAGTAAGGTGTAGAGTGGGATGGTAGCCAGTTGGCGCAACCACAACCTGCGTTCATCGGTGGTTTCCTGTGCGCGGTCGTGTATCACGGTTGCCTGCATTTGTATGCCGGTTTTATATCCGTGGTATTGTACCCTGGAACAATAATGGTTGTCTTCTCCGTAATGTTTAAAGACAGGATGAAATAAACCCACCGTGTGGAATACTCCGGCAGGAATCATCCACGCCGCTGCATTTACAAATCGTACCGGAAACAATGGTTGACTGTGTTTGCCCATGTATTTTTTAAACGCCGTGTCCGGATCGGTTCCATTAGGCGCCAGTTGAAGCGGACTCAAAATACCCCATTCCCGGTGTTGCTCCATGGTTTGAATGAGGGTTTCAATACAGTGTACCGAAACATAGGCATCCTGATTCAGCAGAAACAGGTACTGGGCGCCCTGTTGCAATGCCCTTTCAATACCCAGGTTATTGCCCCTGCCAAAGCCCAGATTTTCCGCACTGCGAATCAGCTCAACCCCGGGCATAACCGAAATGATTTTCTCTATGGTGTTATCCGTTGAGGCATTGTCTACAATGATGATTTCGGTGGGGTAGGAACTTGCCTGAAGGTCTTTTAAACAGCGTTCAATCCACCGGCTGCCATTATAGGTAACGATTACAGTGGCAACTTTTAACATAAGGGCGCTCGTGTGGTTTTTGTATATTTGCGGCTTCAATAATGCCTGCTGCAATATATGAAAATGTCTGTAATCATTACCACCTACAATGCGCCTGAATGGCTGGAGAAAGTATTGATAGGATTCGATTGCCAGACGTTCAGGGATTTTGAAGTGGTGATTGCTGATGACGGATCTGACCATCGTACCCGCGACCTGATAGAACGATACCGGTCCATTGTTTCTTATCCTATCGTGCATGTGTGGCATGAAGACGATGGTTTCCGGAAGTGTACCATTCTCAACAAGGCCATACTCGCTTCATCAACCGACTACCTGGTGTTTACTGATGGGGATTGCATTCCACATAAAAAATACCTGGAGGTGCACGATCGTGAGAAAGTGCAGGGGTATTTTCTTTCCGGTGGATATTTTAAACTGCCCATGCATATCTCCCATATCATAACGGAAGAGGATATTCGAAGTGGAAGGTGTTTTCAGTTGTCATGGTTACATAAACACGGACTGAAGTTTTCATTCAAGAATACCAAACTGTTTTTCAATAAGGCATTTACGGCGGTGATGCACGTAATTACTCCTACCAATGCTTCCTGGAACGGACACAACGCCTCCGGCTGGAAAGTTGATATCATCGCCGTGAACGGGTATAATGAAAGGATGCGTTACGGTGCGCTCGACCGTGAATTGGGTGAACGCCTGATGAACCGGGGCATCCGGGGCAAGCAGATCCGCTATGCTGCTATATGTGTGCACTTAGACCATAAACGCTCCTATAAGAATAAGGCGGATTTAGAGGCTAACCGAAAAATCCGTGAAAGAACCAAAGCGGAGAAACTCACCTGGGCGGAAGAAGGAATTACCCTGCACAAGCAACCATGATGCATATTCCGGTTTAAAATAGCGGAGAAGAATACACGAAATAATCGTTTTCAATATTTCAGATTACGTTCCATGCTTTGCGACGAATGGCACTTAGAACTGCAAGTGTTACCGAACTTGGCTGCATTTTTCGCGAAGCGTGCAGATAAGTTAAGAAATTTATCTTAGGATTATGTACCTCAATGTGTCGTGTCTACCCATTTATGCGCAAAGCAATTTGTTGCAAGTCGATGCTTCAATCTGTTTATTATAAGTTACGGAAAAATGCAAATGTGCATATACAGAATGTTAATTGTCGTAAAAGTGATAAATTCATCAAATCATTGATTTATAATAGTTTTTAGAGTAACTTTGTTAAGTTTTAATTTAGTGTGTGTTAATTCAACGTAAATACATATTTAAATGTCGGAAGCTAAATTTTTGCATTACGATTTAAAGTTAGTTGAACCATCTTTTGGATCAGAACTTACTGATTTAATTACTGCGAAAGCACAGCTTACAACACAGAATGAAACACTCACAACACTTAGTGTTGGGGATACCTGCGTAGCGTTGTAATTATATTTCTATGCTGCTGCGTGTTGTGTGCTAGTTGTTTTACTTACCCTGATGCATATACGAAATATTTTGTTGGCTGATAGGGGGTTGACTGATCAAGGGCTGCCGGATAGGCATGGAAAGCCCGGTGAAGATTATGTGGCAGGGCTGGTGCCGGACTTGCAATAGATAGCCGGAACCAATGCCGAACAGGGTTTCTGCAGTTCACAGCCCCGGTTCTTAATACAACTGATAGTTGATGGGATTATTGGTAATGATGGGTAGCAAATATTCCTGCGGAGAAAGTACTGCTGCCGATTAATGCGGTCTATCCTGCTTAATCCATTGTTCCTTAAAAATTTCAAGGAGGCGCTCAGCCAGGTGTGGCCAGTCGAGGGTTTGAATCTTCGTATATCCGTTCCCGGCAAGTTGTTGCTGTAAGGGGATATTGCCGATGAGTTTTTGGATGGCTTTTCGGATGAAATACGGATGCCGCCACACCTTCAATCCTGTTACACCATCCACCAGAAAATCAGCAGTGCCGGTTTCAGATGCCACCACCGGTACGCCGCAGGCCATGGCTTCTGCCGCGGTATTGCACCATCCTCCTTTTTTTTCTACTGCCACAAAAACATCTGCACGCTTAAACAACTGTTCATTCTCTTCCACCGGATGGTTCAGGATAAACTCAAACGGTACTGCGGGTTTGAACTGTTCAATCTGCCGGCGGCCTTTTTCATCCAGTGGCCTGTCGAACATCAGCAGCTTTACATCATATCCCATCCGGTATAATTTTTCCGCCGCCCGTACCACCAGTCCTGTTCCCTTGCCTTTTCTGGCCAGCCTTCCGTAACACATGATATGAAATGGCTGCTGTGGTGGTGCGATGGTTTTAGGTGTGTTTGCAATATGTACGCCTCCCGGAGCCAGGAGGGTTTCTATACCATAACGCTTCCGGTCGTACCGGTACATGTTCGTGGAATTGGCGAGGATAATGATTTCGCGATGCCTGATCACGGGCTTTAAATTAGCCCTCGGCCCTACATGATAGAAAAACTTCAGCGGAGCACTGCTTTGAAGCATCTGTGGCAGAAAAGTGGTTTCGGTGATGAATAAAACATCAACCGGGTGCGCATCCATTGCACTCAGGCGTTGCACCGAACCTTCAAAGTGAAGCCAGTCGGGTGCGGTGCCCTCGGGGGAAAAAATGGTCATGGTATGGCCCTGCTGCATCCATAGTTTTCCCAGTTCGAAAAAACGACGCACCCCTCCGAAAAGCTGGGTGTTGGGCAGTATTACACCAATGGAAAATTTTTTCATCATAGTCAATGGCTGAAAGCTGCTGCAAGGTAACAATATTTTCAGGGAGGAGGTGAGGGCTGACGGCTGATGCATGCTGAAAGTGTATCCCGTACCTTTGCAGAAATATGCCTGTATGGAATTAAAAGAACTTATTGCGGCTGCCTGGGAGGACAGGGCGCTGCTCAGTGAAACTGAATATAGTAATGCCGTTCATGCGGTAATTGAAGAAGTGGATAAAGGCCGTTTGCGTACAGCCGAACCCGTTAGCAGCGGATGGCAGGTGAATGAATGGGTGAAACAGGCTATCCTGATGTACTTCGCCATTCGTCCGATGGAAACCCATGTATTACCGCCCTTCGAATTTTATGATAAAATGAAACTGAAAAGCGATTATCAGTCGCTTGGTGTACGTGCGGTGCCACACGCGGTAGCAAGGTATGGAGCCTATCTGGGCCGGAATGTGGTGCTGATGCCTTCTTATGTAAACATTGGCGCGTATGTGGGTGAGGGCACCATGGTAGATACCTGGGCTACAGTGGGCAGTTGCGCTCAAATTGGCAGTAATGTGCACCTGAGTGGCGGTGTGGGTATCGGTGGCGTACTTGAACCCCTGCAGGCCAGTCCGGTTATCATTGAAGACGGTTGCTTCATCGGCAGCCGGAGCATTGTGGTAGAAGGAGTGAGGGTACAGAAAGAAGCCGTGCTGGGAGCGAATGTGGTGCTCACTCAGTCAACACGCATCATCGACGTGAGTGGCAGTGAACCGGTAGAATATAAAGGCCTCGTGCCGGAACGGAGTGTGGTGATTCCCGGTAGTTATACCAAACATTTTCCGGCCGGAGAATATTCCGTGAGTTGTGCGCTGATTATCGGAAAAAGAAAAGAAAGTACCGATAAAAAAACGAGTCTGAATGAGGCACTCCGTGATTTTAACGTTGCCGTATAAACGAACCTGTACAAGTTTTAATGTAATGATATGGATGTAGTTCAGTTAAAGAAATTATTTCCCGGGTTGGAAGAGGCGCTGTACGATGAAATAATGCAGCATGCTACCCTGCGTGAAGTACAGGCAGGCGAAACCATACTGGATGCGGGACAAACCATCCGTTCTATGATGATGGTGGTGGAAGGTATTGTGAAAATTTACCGCGAGGATGAAGATGGCGGCGAGTTTTTTATGTATGATATTCAACCCGGACAGGGCTGTGCAGTTTCTATGGTGTGTGATTTCCAACACCAGCAAAGTGGCATCATTGCCCGCGCCCTTACAGATGCAGTGATATGCTCCATCCCGCTGCAGTACATGGATGAATGGATGATGAAATACCGCACCTGGCATTATTTTGTTATTCAAACCTACCGCGCCCGTTTTGAAGAATTGCTGAACACTATTGATGCCATAGCCTTTAAGAATATGGATGAACGCCTGGAGATTTATCTCCGCAAACAAGTGAAACAATTTGGGAAGGTGGTGAAACTCACGCATCAGGATATTGCGAATGATTTGAATTCATCCCGCGAAGTGATCAGCCGGCTGATGAAAAAGCTGGAGAACAACGGACGCATCATCATCCACCGCAATGCCTTTGAGTGGGTGAGCGAAGTGAAGCCATAGCCCCGGGATTCAGCTGCTGCCATTGCTTTGCAGGATGCCTTGATCATTACTTTCATCTAAGTGACAACTATCACACACCATACATTGTGACGGTGGTAATTTTGCAATCAAATCAATACAATGGAAATTGCAGGTTATATCGCATCGCTGGTGATTGGATTATCCCTCGGATTGATTGGAGGGGGAGGTTCAATTTTAACCGTTCCGGTATTGGTGTATTTGTTTGGCGTGGATCCGGTGGCCGCCACCGCATATTCCCTGTTCATTGTGGGAACAACCAGTCTCGTAGGAGTTTGGCCGAAATACCTTCAGAAAGAAGTGAATTTTAAAACGGCCCTTATTTTTGGTCTTCCTTCTATTGTGGCTGTTTATGCCACCCGGGCATTCATCATCCCCGTCATACCGGATCAACTGTTTACTGCCGGAAATTTTGTACTCACCAAGCCGTTGTTGCTCATGCTCATTTTTGCCGTGCTGATGGTGGCTGCTTCTTTTTCAATGATACGCACACCACGTAAACGCCCGGTGGCTGATGAATCTGTAAAACAAAAGTTCAACTACCCGGTTATCTTACTGGAAGGCACGCTGGTGGGGGTACTCACCGGACTCGTAGGCGCAGGTGGTGGATTTTTAATTATTCCTGCACTGGTAATTTTAAGTAAATTGCCTATGAAGCAGGCTGTAGGTACTTCGCTGCTGATTATTGCCGCTAAATCGCTCATTGGTTTCACGGGAGATGTGGGTAAAATTGAAATGGACTGGCCACTCTTGTTGTCGGTAACAGCACTGGCAGTAGTGGGAATCTTTATTGGTAACCGGTTGAGCAAACGCATTGCAGCGGATGCGCTGAAAAAAGGTTTTGGCTGGTTTGTACTGGTGATGGGTATCTATATTATTACCAAGGAACTTTTCTTTTAACACACTCAACATATTTTTTTGTAAACGTTTAAATTTTCGTTCTTATGTACTTTCAAATGATTTATGATAAAAGCCTTGCTCAGGCGAGTTATTTTATAGGTTGCCAGAAAGCAGGTGTGGCTGCGGTGATTGATGCTAAAAGGGATGTGGATACGTACCTCGACATTGCCAAACAGCAAAACATGACCATCACCCATTTGTTTGAAACCCATATTCATGCGGATTTCCTGACCGGCACGCGCGAACTGGCTCAACTTACCGGTGCCTCCATGTATCTGTCGGATGAAGGTGGGCCCGACTGGCAATATCAGTTCCCGCATAAAGGCCTGAAGAACGGAGATGTGGTGATGCTGGGCAATCTGAAAATTGAAGTGTTGCATACACCCGGGCATACACCGGAAAGCATTTCATTCTTACTAACGGATACGCCTGCCAGCAATGAGCCGGTGATGATCTTTACCGGTGATTTTGTTTTTGTGGGAGATATTGGTCGCCCCGATTTGCTGGAAAAAGCCGCCGGTTTGAAAGGCACTATGGATGCCGGTGCCAAGCAGATGTACCAGTCGATTCAACGTTTCTATGAGTTGCCGGATCATATTCAGGTGTGGCCGGGACATGGTGCGGGTTCAGCCTGTGGTAAAGCACTCGGTGCGGTACCATCGTCTACGGTGGGATATGAAAAAATCAGAAACTGGGCATTCCGTTTTCAGGAAGATGAAAAAGGGTTCACCAACTTTTTGCTGGAAGGACAGCCCGAGCCACCGTACTATTTCGCTATGATGAAACACCTGAATAAAGTGGATCGTCCGCTGTTAACCCAGGTGCCTAAACCTGCTGAACTGAATTATACTCAACTGAAAGAAGCAATCGATAAAGGTATAACGGTAGTGGATACACGAAATAAAGCGGAGTTTGCCAAAGGCTTTATTCCGGGGTCATTGAATATTCAGAACAACAACAGCCTGAATACCTGGGCAGGATGGATGCTGAAATATGATCAGCCTTTTATCCTGATTGCGGACGAAGCGCAGCTCGACGATATTGTACGTAAACTCATGCGTATTGGCCTCGATAATGTAATGGGCTATGTGCCGGGAGTAGACGTGTGGACCAGCAACGGTGGAACACTGTCTACCGTACAGAACATCAATCTCGATACGTTCCAGAATATGCGTTTGGGGAAAGATACACAGGTGGTTGATTTACGAGGCGCTACGGAGTATGCCAGCGGGCATATAGAAGGTGCTGACCATGTGTTCGTAGGCACGCTTCAGGATAACCTGAACAAAGTAAACCGGGAAGGCAACGTACTGATTCATTGCCAGGGCGGAGACCGCGCATCGCTCGGATACTCCGTACTCGCCAAACACGGGTTTACCAACGTATATAATTATTCACCCGGAATGAACGAATGGCTGAAAGAAGGCTTGCCGGTAGTATCCGGATCAGACGTAACGGCATAGCATAAACGAAATATCTGAAATTTTAAAATCAACAATTACATGTTAGAAATGTTAAAGCAACCCTGGCCATGGTATGTGGCAGGGGCAGGGATTGGATTGATTGTACCGGCCTTACTGCTGCTGGGCAATAAACACTTTGGATTGTCGGCAAACTTCAGGCATGTATGTGCCTCCTGTTTCCCGGGAAATGTGAAGTTTTTCAAGTACGAATGGAAAAAGGAAATCTGGAATTTTGTTTTTGTAATTGGCATCATTGGCGGGGCGTTTATCGCAACCACTCTGCTGGCCGATCCGAATCCGGTAGTCGTGAATCCTAACCTGGAAGCATCCCTGAAAGGATATGGTATCACCGATTACAGCAGCATGGTACCGAAAGATATTTTCTCCTGGGAGCACCTGTTCACGCTGCGCGGGCTGATTATGCTGGTAGGGGGCGGGTTCCTGGTGGGATTCGGTTCCCGCTATGCCGGTGGATGTACCTCAGGCCACTCCATTATGGGCCTCAGCAACCTGCAATGGCCATCCCTAGTAGCTACGATGGCTTTCATGGTGGGCGGTATCCTCATGGCCAATTTTATTTTACCCTATATCCTGAACCTCTAAACCTCATACAGTATCATGCAAAGCAATCATACATCGGCAACGGCCCCAGAGCCGATAACCATTGAAACCAACCCCGACCATGAAGTACGTTCGTTGGATACCATGTGTATCAACGAATCGGAACAAAAGCATCCTGCCTGGTATAATGTGAAGTACCTGCTGGTAGGACTGTGGTTCGGAATCGTATTCGTAAAGGCAGAAGTCATCTCCTGGTTCCGCGTGCAGGAAATGTTCCACTTCCAGAGTTTTCACATGTACGGCGTAATTGGTACAGCTGTAGTGGTGGGAGCCATTTCAGTGTTCCTCATTAAAAAGTTTAAGTTGAAAACCATTCATGGCGAACCCATCATCTTTCACCCGAAGCAATTCAATAAAGGCCAGATTTACGGAGGATTGTTGTTCGGCTTAGGCTGGGCGCTTACGGGTGCCTGTCCGGGCCCGCTCTTCGCGCAAATCGGTACCGGTGTAACGGTAGTGTTGGTGGTTATCCTCAGCGCTATTGCGGGTACCTGGGTGTACGGATACTTCCGGGATAAATTGCCGCACTAACCGATTTCGGAAAAAAGAAATCGCCTGGGCATAAATTTTTTACGTTTGAATGTTCGGGATGCAATCTTTTCCTACATTTGCATTCCCAATTCAATGCCCAGATGGCGAAATTGGTAGACGCACCGTCTTCAGGTGGCGGCGCCGCGAGGTGTGCTGGTTCGAATCCAGTTCTGGGCACGAAATTTTCCCGGCTATTTGGCCGGGATTTTTTTTGCCTCCGGGAGTCGGGTTCGCTCCGGGAGGGTATACTGCTTATAAAAAAAGTAATGTGTGTACGCTCACCTCAAGCCCGAGGATATGCCTCCGCCCTTCACCGCCGGTTTGAAAACTGTGAATAAATTCTTGTACTTATTTGCACCAATCGGACTGTAAAAGTATTGATTACCCTATCTTTGTACACTTCCAATCTATCCCCTCCGAAAGGCTTAATATTTTAATAACCTGTTGCTCATTTTTGGGCAGGATGAACATCCGATATTGCAGGCACATCCAAACACAAACAAAAACAATCTATTATGAAAGTTTCTACACTTTTTTATGAGGTATGCAAAAATCGAGTTTGGCATTTAGTTTTATCATTAGTTACAATCCTAATGATCAGCACAACTGCTGTAAATGCACAAACACAATTGGCTGCCTGGTCATTCCCCTCAACGCAAGCTGCTCCCAATACTCCAACATCGTATCTTGCTGAGTTTGGTGAGCAAGTTGGTACAGCTGGAATTTATGCTGATGGTTCTAACGGCTCTTCAACTTTCAGTCAAAGTTCTAATCCTGAACTTACAAACTTTGCAGGTTCTACAATAAATGACCCAAAGAGTACTCCGGCTAATACTGGGTCAATCTCTATCGCAAACAGCTCTGCAAATGGTAAGAGTATAGTTATCAAGTTGTCAACTTTAGGGTATGAAAATCCTGTCGTTACTTATGCAACCCGTGGAACTAGTACAGGTTTTACTACTCATACTTGGGCATACAGTACAGATGGTACAAACTTTACAAATGCTTCGACAATAACCGGAAGAACAAGCACATCTTACAGCTTACAGACAGTTGATTTAACTAATTTTGATGATGTTGATGATGCAGTGACTGTTTATTTAAAAATTACATTCACAGGTGCTACAAATGCTACAGGTAACAATAGGGTAGATAATTTTCAGATTTATGCTGATGAATTAATAATAGCTAACCCACCTGTTGTAAGCCAGGAGTTATATCTGGGCACTGTGAATGTTCCGGCATCTTTCCAGATTGTGGCTACCAATTCTCCTACTTCTTATGCAATTGCTACCGGTACCTTACCTCAGGGATTGAACCTGAATACTACCACCGGTGAAATTTCTGGTACGCCTGAAGAAGCCGGTTACTTTGAACTGGATGTAAATGCAACCAACGGCGCGGGTACCAGTGCGGATGAAACCATTGCCATCAGTATAGATCCGGGAGATCAGACCATTACTTTCGGAGCATTATCGAATGTAACGTTCGGAGATGCACCATTCAATTTAACCGGTACCGCCTCCTCCGGTTTATCTGTCAGCTATTCCAGCTCTAACCCGCTGGTGGCAAATATTTCAGGAAACACCGTTACCATCGTAGGGGCCGGTTCAACTACCATCACCGCATCTCAGAATGGCGATGCCAACTGGAACCCTGCCCTGAATGTGCAGCAAACCCTCACGGTAGATAAGGCTGATCAAACCATCACCTTTGATCCGCTGGCCGATGTACTGGATACAGATCCTGATTTTAACCTGACGGCTACCAGCACTTCCGGCTTAACCATTACCTACAATAGTTCCAATCCTGCGGTGGCAACCATCTCCGGCAATACGGTATCCATTATTGGAGTGGGTACAACTACCATCACAGCTTCACAGGCCGGGGATGATAATTACAATGCAGCCACACCGGTAGATCAAACCTTAACGGTGAACAATTCCAGTCTGCAAAATCAAACCATCACCTTTAATGCATTATCTGATGTAACCTATGGTGATGCGCCCTTCAACCTGACAGCCACCGCTTCATCCGGCCTCACGGTAACGTATACCAGCAGTGATGATAATGTGGCTTCAGTAAGTGGCAACACGGTTACCATCCATGGAGTTGGTATGGTTACCATCACCGCCGCTCAGGCAGGAAACGGAACATACAATCCTGCACCTACGGTTGATCAGTCTTTTGAGGTATTACCCAAAAACTTAACCGTTAGTGGATTAATCGCAGAAGATAAAGATTATGATGGTACAGATGCCGCTACACTGGATTTCACCGGTGCTACCCTCACGGGGATTGTAGGCGGTGATGATGTAAGCTTCGGCGGTACGGCCGTATTTGAAGATGCTAATGCAGGAAACGATAAAGACGTGATTACGGCACTTACCGTATCCGGGGTGGATGCTGCCAATTATACGCTTACTCAACCCTCGCTTACCGCAAGCATTTTCCCTTTGAACCAAACCATTACTTTTGATCCGCTTGCTCCTAAAACCACAGCAGATGCACCGTTTGCTTTAACGGCTACGGCGTCTTCCGGGTTAACAGTAGAATATACCAGTTCCAACCCGTTGGTGGCTTCCATAAGCGGAAACACCGTAACCATTAACGGTTCAGGTACTACCACCATTACCGCTTCTCAGCCGGGTAATTCGAATATCAATGCAGCAACTCCGGTAGATCAGTTATTAACCGTAACTGCGGCTCCCTCTACTGTATTGTGGACGTTTACCGGCCCATCTGCTGCTCCATCAGGTGTGCCTTCAGGAGTAGCCATATCTGACATAAGCCGTGGCAATGTATTTGGACCCAGCCCGAATGCACTGTTAACTACTACCTCACCGTCTTCAGGTTATACTGGTGTTTCCGGTACCGTAAATGCAGGTACACCTTCCAGAACAGGGGCCCTGGATGTAGACCTGAGTGCTTATTTTGAGTTTACCGTTACACCCGATAACGGAAAAATAGCAACGTTGAGTGATTTGTCTTTCGGAACGCGCTCTACATCTACCGCTCCTCAGGCGTTTACTATCCGCAGCAGCAAAGATGGATTTACCAGTGATATCATGACCGGTTCTATCAACAACAACAGCGTTTGGTCATTGAAATCCAGTGGTTTTACTACTACCAACGTGGCATACTCTAATCCGGTAACCTTCCGTATTTACGGACACAGTGGTACCGGCAATGCAGCAGAAAACACCACCAACTGGCGTATAGATGATCTGAGCTTTGAAATTTTAGTGGATAATATGCCGGTGTGTGGAACACCTGAAGCAGGTACCGCTACCAACAACGGAAGCGCTGCTTTCTGTGTATCCGGTTCTACCAGTCTGGAAATTACAGGGTATACCAATCCGGATGAAATTGACGGTATCAGCATACAATGGTATAGCTCTACCGATAACGTAGACTTCCAGCCTGTATTAGGTGCCAACAGTCCGGTACTTCAAACAGGAGTATTAACACAAACCACTTATTTCTATGCAGAAGTTTCCTGCAGTGTATCTAATGAAACGGATATCTCTAACACTCTAACGGTAACGGTTAACCCATTACCGGTTGCAGAAATTTCTGGTAACCTGTCTTACTGCACCGGTGGAAGCACCACGCTTACGGCTTCTGCAGGCGATAGCTATCAGTGGTACGATGTAAACGGCATCATGGTGGGAGAAACCAACAACACCCTAAATGTAACCGTTGCCGGAAGCTATTATGTAGAAGTGACTACCAACGGTTGCTCTGCAAATTCTAGCGTTGTGAATGTTACAGAATCTTCAATTCCTGCAGCTCCGGTGGTGAGCGGTCCAACAAATGTGTGTCCTTACCTGGATACCAACGAGGAAGTAGTGTTCACCATTGATCCGGTTCCGGGTGCTACCAGTTACAACTGGACGGTTTCTCCATCCGTTTCAATTGTTTCAGGTCAGGGTACCAACACCCTCACCGTAACCATTGGAATGAACCTGATGAACAGTGCGAACAAACAAATTCGTGTAACAGCGTCTAATGATTGTGGCACCAGCCCGATGACTATTTTCTATATGCTCGTACAGGCTCCACAAACCCCGGCTCAGATTGATGGCCCTACCGATGCGTGCGATTTAATAGGGTCACCTACACCGGTTACCTATAGTATTCCACCGGTAACGGCGGCTACATCCTACTTATGGACTGTTCCTGCCGGTGTTACCATTGTAAACGACAACGGCGCAAGTATTGATGTAACGTTTGATAATACATTTGTTACTGATGCCATTACCGTTCGTGCATTGAACAATTGTGGCGTAAGTAATGCACGTGCCATTACAGTTTCAAAAACCAACCCGTCGGCTCCCGGTTTAATTACAGGACCTACCAGCGTATGTATGTTGTTGCCTACCCCGCAGAATCCATCTGGCGTACCGGCAACATATTCCGTGAACACTGTAGGAAATAACACCTATGTGTGGTCTGTGCCGAACGGTGCTACCATTACGAACCAGGGCACAACACCCGGAACTTCATTTATTGAAGTATCGTTCGATAACACCTACACCAATGGAAACATCGGGGTGTATGCTGTAAACGGATGCGGTAACAGTTCGCTGCGTACGTTGAAGTTAACCAGACTGCGTCCGGAAGCTCCCAGTGGTATTGACGTTACAGAAGTGCAAACCTGCCCGGGCAGATTGATTACATACAGCCTGAGTGTAATGCCATCAAACGCGAATTATGTTCAGTGGACAATACCTGCGAATGGTACCATTGTAAGCGGACAAGGAACTTCTTCTATCACGGTTTCATATGATGATGCGGCCATTGACGGAAATGTTACCGCCACCGGTGTTAACGGTTGCCAGAACAGCTCAACCCGTACACTGCGTGTGAAACTGAGCGCCTGCGAAGCTCCGCCACCACCGGCTCCGTTTGTACAGGACGGCAACGTGAAAGGAGTGATTGGTACTTCGGTGAAAGCTCTGAACGCAACCATATTCCCTAATCCAACCACAGATGTATTCAGAATGAAAGTGGATGCTACTGGTACGGAAAGGGTTCAGGTAAGTGTGTTTGATGTTACCGGACGCCCGTACACTAAATTGGTAGCTCAGCCCGGACAAACCATTACATTCGGTAATGAACTGAAGCCCGGTGCCTACCTCGTGGAATTGGTACAAGGTGCTAACCGCAAAGTGGTTAAGGTGATTAAGAACTAATCATACTTAAATGTATATGCAAGCCGTCCAGTAATGGACGGCTTTTTTTTGCTTACTTACAAGTTGAATTTTTATTCCCCCGTATGGCAAAATTCCCCTGGTAGCGAATATGGTATCCAGCATGAAGCAGCTACTATGTTATTTAGATGTAATTATAGAAATTATAATTTGTACAACTCAATCAATATTGTAATATTGCAATATAGATATATGTAGAGTAGTTGGTAATTGATTCAATTCATTTGTATGGGAAAATTTGAAAAGTATCTCACCCTCTGGGTATTGCTTTGCATGGCAACTGGTATTTTGTTGGGATATATGGCCGGAGACCACATTCAGGGAATCAGCGCATGGGAGTGGGCCGGTGTAAATATTCCGGTGGCTATCTTGGTATGGTTCATGATTTTCCCGATGATGGTTCAAATTGATTTCTCATCCATCCGGCATGTTTCAAAAAACTGGAAAGGGCTGGCACTCACCGTGTTCATCAATTGGGTGGTAAAACCCTTTACCATGGCCTTTTTTGCCTGGATATTTCTCGATAAGCTCTTTGCGTCTTATCTGGAACCGGAGATGGCCGATCAGTACATTGCCGGTGCCATATTGCTGGGAGCGGCTCCCTGTACGGCTATGGTTTTTGTGTGGTCTTACCTCACCCGCGGCGATGCCAATTATACACTGATACAGGTTTCTGTAAACGACCTCATCCTTTTAGTGGCATTCATTCCGATCGTCAGGTTCTTATTGGGTATTACGGATATCTCTATTCCCTACAACGTGTTGCTTTCATCTGTGGTGATATTTGTGGTTATTCCACTCACGGCAGGATATGTTTGTCACAAACTCCTGATTCGCCGCAAAGGCAGCGAATGGTTTAAAAACAAGTTTCTTCCATCCCTCAAACCGTTATCTGTCTGGGCTTTGTTGATTACACTGATTTTGTTGTTTGCATTTCAGGGACATAAAATTGTAAAGCAACCCCTGGATATTCTGATGATTGCCGTACCATTAACCATTCAAACGTATTTTATATTTTTTATTACATGGGCACTGGGCCGTTACCTGAAACTTTCCCATCCTGTTTGTGCGCCGGCGGCCATGATTGGAGCCAGTAATTTTTTCGAATTAGCCGTTGCGGTAGCGATTTCGTTGTTTGGATTAAATTCAGGGGCTTCGCTGGCTACCGTTGTGGGGGTGCTCATTGAAGTGCCTGTGATGTTGTCTTTGGTAAGTATTGCAAACAAATGGAAATACTGATTATATGAAGAAGAAAATTTTAGTGCTGTGTACCGGCAACAGTTGCCGCAGCCAGATGGCCGAAGGCTATCTCAAACATTTTGCAGGTAAAGATGCTGAAGTGTATAGCGCCGGTATTGAGGCTCACGGTCTCAATCCTTCTGCAGTACGCATAATGAAAGAAGACGGAATAGATATTGCTGGTCAGACATCCAATACCATTCAACAATACATTGGAATGCCCTTTGATTATCTCATTACGGTGTGTGATCATGCACAGGAACACTGTCCTGTATTTCCGGGGTCAGTTACCCGTATACATCATAGTTTTTCAGATCCGGCCAAAGCTACAGGCAGTGAGGAATATGTGCAAAATCAATTCAGACAGGTACGGAATGCCATCAAGGATTTTTGCAGGCAATTTGTTTCAGAATATGTGCATACGGACCCGCATAAGTAATTTTTATTAGCACATGGTTTATGCACTGAAATGAACAACTTGAATTCAAGTGTATGAAAGATTCATTTATCTTCCGGTCATCTACGTTTTAACAGGATATCATAGCAAATTGAACGGTTAAGGGTTTATTTTACTGAAATGCAACATCGGTCATTCACCGATACATCATGCTTTGCTCAAAATTCAGTAACTTACCCTACGACACTAAAAATTTATCTTATGACTACATTCATTATCTCCAAAAGAAAAAACGATGAGTTGCAGTTTGTGCTGAAAGCCACAAATGGTCAAACCATATTGATGAGCGAAGGCTATAAGTCAATGGCGGCCTGTCAGAGTGGAATTGCATCGGTAAAACTCAATGCGCTGGATGATCATCGGTTTGAGCGAAAAACATCCTCCAACGGCAAACATTATTTCAACCTGAAAGCCGCGAATGGGCAGGTAATCGGTACCAGTGAAATGTATGAGTCTTCCGAGGCGATGGAGAAAGGAATTTTATCCGTACACACGAATGCTCCATCTGCCGAAGTGCACGACGAATCAGAAAAATAATGCACCCTTCTTCTGAGGGAGATTAAAAAAGCCGACCTGATGGCCGGCTTTTTGGATTGGGGGTTTTTACATATCGGTTTAAAGCGAAACCGGGTACTCATATAAGCCATCATATCCCGGATAGAAACCCGTGATGATGATGTTCTTACTGCTCCCAATTACTTTACTGATTTCTTCTTTGGATTGTACTTCCTGTTCGTTGATGCGTAATATGATGAATCCATCCTTCATGCGGGTTTGATCATTCAGTACTCCTTTGTTGATTTTCTTTACTACCACACCGCCTTTCACACCGTAGGCTTTGGCTTTATCTTTTTCAAGATTTATCAGATCAGCACCCAGCATATCCGTAACCGCATCCGCTGTTACCAGATCATACGTACCCACTTTATTTTTTAGGGTAACCGTTACCGTTGTCTCTTTTCCGTTGCGCAGGTAGGTTACGGGTAATTTTTCACCCGGTTTAAATAAACTCACCTGTTCCTGAACTTCAGCGGAACTGTTTACACTTCTGCCGTTGAGTTTTCTGATGATATCTCCTTTACGGATACCGGCTTCATAAGCGCCTCCATCTTTCGGTAAATCAGATACATAAATGCCGTGCGTATTTACGGGTATGCCTTCACGTTTCTTTTCTTCCTCACTCAAATCACTGGCATTGACAAAATTAATTCCGAGATAAGCACGCTGAACGGTTCCGAATTTCACAATATCATCCACCACCTTCTTCACAATATTTACCGGAATGGCGTAAGAGTAGCCGGAATAAAAACCGGTAGGAGAGGCAATGGCTGAATTCACACCAATCAGGCGGCCGTCTTTATCTACCAGTGCTCCGCCACTGTTGCCTTTATTCACCGCGGCGTCGGTTTGTATGAATGATTCAACTCCACCCATGGTATTGCCGCTTCTGTCGCGGTTCAAACCAAGGCTGCGGGATTTGGCACTTACAATACCGGCAGTTACGGTGGTTTCCAGATTCAGGGGATATCCGATCGCCAATACCCACTGACCAATTTTCACATCATCTGAATTGCCATACAGCAGATAAGGCAGGCCACGAGCTTCAATTTTTAATACCGCCAGGTCGTACGCCGGATCGGTACCAATCAGTTTGGCAGCGTATGTTTTTTTATTGTTCAGGGTGATATTGATAACATCCGCTTTTTCAACCACGTGGTTGTTGGTTACGATGTATCCATCTTCACTGATTAATACTCCAGAACCTGAGGCCTGTTGTTCAGGGATAATTCTTTGACCACGGCCTCCGAAGAACTGTTCAAAAATGTCGTCGCCAAAGAAATCACTGAAAGGATTTTGTGGCTGGCGTGGTAAATTATTGGTAGCTGTTTTAGCGTTCGTTTTCGTTTTAATGTGCACTACCGCCGGAATGCTTGCTTCTGCAGATTGTGTAAAATCAGCAGGCCCTCCATCCGAAAGGGTTCCTTCGCTGAATCCTGCATACTTGTAATTCGAAGGCAAAGAAGTGGTGCCCGCTTCACCCAGCAAAGGTGTTGCATTGAAATACTGGTATCCCATCAACACCCCAAAAGCAGTAACACCGCTAATGAATGCTGTCAGTAAAATTTGTTTCAATTTCATATTGCGTACTGATTTATTGTTGTATAGGCATCAAATCATGTGCCCCTGATGCAATTTAATCGAACACTGACAAAATGAAAGGTCATTTCGGCGTATTTAACATTAAATTAGTAAGACTTTCGTAGATGCTACAAGCCCAGTAAAAACTGCATGGTATCTACACCGTCTGCATAGGCACACAGGTCTGGCAATTGTGTTTGTCCGAAAGGAATTTGTCCACTCCCGGCCACACACTGAATTTGTTCATCCGGCATTAATACAGGCGCATTCCCCGGAGCATAGAATGAATAGTACAACATCCCGACGGGTGGTACCATTACATCATTTTCAACCAGCAAAATGCTGCCGTTGGTCATGTAGTATTGGCCATTCAGCATGAGTAACGCCAACTGATAATCGAAGTTATTTTTATAACGGTGATGATCTGCAAACCACTGATAGGCTTTAAAAGCTTCCAGCATGGGAATGAAATCATAACCTTCCGGCACATACAGCTTGGTAACACTCCGGCATCCCCGCCCGAAATACTGGTGCACATCGTGTGCGAGCGATTCCAGATCGGCGGCCGTTTCATCTCCGGTGAGCAGTGCCACCGATGTTTTTCCTTTACGGATGATGTGCGGATATTTGGCAAAATAGGTTTCAAAATACCGGGAAGTATTGGTGCTGCCGGTAGCAATGTAGGCATCGCAGTCTTTCAGGTTAGGCGCGTGTTGAACCCTTGCTGAAAAATCCGGATGCCAGGAATCCAGCAGGGAAAACAGGTGTTTCCACAGCACTTCGTCTTTAGAAGAAAGTTTGATGCGCTGGTAGTGTCCGCTGATGAACACAGACAGGAAATCATGAAACCCCACCAGCGGAATGTTTCCGGCCATTACAATGCCTACGGTGCGTGGGCTCACACTATCGTTCAGGTGATAGTGCTTAATCCACTGGCTGAGGGCGTCTTCACTTAAAAAATGGGTAGCGATGGAGCGGGCGGCCAGTTGAATGAATTCAGGCACAAACCAGGGATTGTGGTAAAACGCCCTGCTTTGAGCTTCCTGCCATTCGGGCGTTTCACTCTGTATATATTTTCCCAGTTTCAGCATTAAATCCACCCGCGCTTGTAAATCCATGGCTAATTAGTAATTTTGTGCAAAATTAAGACAGATGGCTATTAAGATAACAGATGAATGTATCAATTGTGGAGCATGCGAGCCGGAATGTCCGAACAACGCCATTTACGAAGGGGGTGTTGAATGGGCAATCACCGATGGTACGTCTGTAAAAGGCTCCTTTACCCTGATGAACGGGAGCGTGGTGAATGCAGACCAGCGGATGACTCCGGTATCCAACGATACATATTACATCACACCCGACAAATGTACCGAGTGCCAGGGCTTTCATGAAGAGCCTCAGTGCGCCGCGGTTTGTCCGGTTGACTGCTGCATACCGGATGAATTGTACCGTGAAACCGTAGATGAATTATTGCAGAAGAAAGATAAACTGCACTTGTAATTATATCTTAAATCATACGCCGAAGGCGTGAAGCGCGAAAGTATACTGTACTTTCGCTTTTTGTTAAATACTACAGCATGGAATGGAGCAATACACTGATTGGAGCGGGTTTGGCGGCATTGTTGTGCACAGGCTGCGCTGCAAAAGAGAAGGAAAAAACCGGTAAGCCGGAGGTGAATTATGCTGAAAAAATTAAACTGCTGGAAGCAGACAAGGCATTTTCTGATTTAAGCGAAAAAGGGGGGATGACAAAAGCATTCATTGATAAAATGGATGACAATGCAGTGTTGTTACGTCCGGATCATTTGCCGGTGGTAGGAGCGTATGCCATTGATTACCTCATTCAGATCAACGATACCGGTTTTGTGCTGAAATGGCAACCCCACAATGCAGAGGTTTCCGGTTCTGGTGATATGGGCTACACCTACGGCATTTACTCCATCACTCCGTCTGTAGCCGATACCCAGTTATTGGGCACTTACCTGAATGTGTGGAAGAGGCAGGAAGATGGCACATGGAAGTTTGTTGCCAATTCATGGAATGAAGGTATTGGCAATCCGCAATAAACCATTAATTTTAGTCAGAACTTCCATTCCATGAAAAAGAAAATTGCGCTGGTTACCGGCGGTTACTCTGGCGAAGCCGTTATTTCGTACAAAACAGCGGATACCATTTACAAACACATTGATCGCTCCCTCTACGATTGTTATCTCATCGATATTCATCCCAACGGATGGTTTTATAAACCCGAAGGAGGGGAACAATCCCTGGTAGATAAAAATGATTTTTCCGTGATACATCACGGTGAAAAAATTACGTTTGATGCCGTGTTGATTGCCTTACACGGTACCCCCGGGGAAGATGGGAAACTGCAGGGATACCTCGATTGCCTCAACATTCCATATACCTCCTGCAATACAGCCACCTCAGCCATCACGTTCAACAAAAAGTATACGGTGGCGGTGGCCGCTGCTTCCGGAATCCGGGTGGCCAATTCCATCCAGTTGTTTAAAAATGAATCGTATAACAGCAGCGAGATTATTGATAAACTTCGTTTACCCGTATTCGTTAAACCCAATAACGGAGGCAGCAGCCTGGGGATGAGCAAGGTGAATGAAGCGGTGCATCTGGATGCGGCTATCCAAAAAGCATTCAGGGAAGATGATCAGGTACTCATTGAATCGTTTATTCGTGGCCGTGAGTTTACCATTGGCGTTTTTCGCTCCGGCGGAAACATCATTACCCTGCCCATCACGGAAATTGTTTCCAAGAATGAGTTTTTCGATTTTGAAGCAAAATACCAGGGCGCCAGTGAAGAAATTACCCCCGCTTCGGTAGACGAATCCATTGCAAACGCCATACGGGAGACAGCAAAAAAAGCATATCACGTGTTCAATTGTTCAGGAGTGGTGAGGATTGATTTTATTTATGAGGAAGAAGCAGGAGTTCCGTTTATGCTGGAAATAAATACGGTACCCGGACAAAGTGATGCCAGCATTGTACCCCAGCAGGTTCGTGCCATGGGGTGGACATTGTCACGGTTCTATAGCGAACTTATTGAATCCTGTTTGAAGTAATCCTTTTCATTCCTTAATTTGTAGCGTGTTTACATTCATCACCAAACGTTCATTCATTGTTAATTTGCTCGCAGCCATTGTGCTCGGGTTGCTGATTATATGGACATTCCTCCAATTGCTGGGCATGTTTACCAAGCATGGTGAATACCTCACGGTGCCATCTGTGTTGGGAAAACCAACCCATGAAGCCATTAAAATGCTGGAGGAAAAAGGTTTTGAAGTGGCTATCCAGGATTCTGTTTTTGTAGATACAGCCCAACGGGGGATTGTACTGAAACAATTGCCTGATCCCAACAGCACAGTAAAAATCAATCGTACCGTATACCTGACCGTGAACAGGAAAACATTACCCCTTGTAGATATGCCGGCACTGGAAGGCAAAACACTGAACTATGCGCTGGAGATTTTAAAACGCAGCCACCTGGTGTTGGGCGATACTACTTTCAAGCCCGATTTCATGCGTGGCTCCGTTCTGGAACAATCCTACAAGGGCATGCGCATTACACCCGGTTCTAAAATCCCCTGGGGCAGCCCCGTGGATTTGTTGGTGGGCTCCGGTTTAACCATGGAAAAAATAAAAGTTCCTGATTTACTTGGTCTCACCTTCCAGGAAGCAACAGTTATTTTGGAAGCCAATGGCATTGAACTAGGTGCAGTAATCACTGAACCGGATGTGAAGGATACGGCCATTGCCTTTATCTTCAAACAAAGTCCGATGGTAAAAGACGAGGATGATCTTCCATCGTATATTTTACCCGGACAATTGATGGACGTGTGGTTATCGGTGGAAAAAAAGGTTATTAAAGACACAACTACAAACCTCCCATAATATGGAAAACATTACAATTGAAACCGTGAAGGAACGGCTGGATGCCGGAGAGAAACTCAATTTGGTGGATGTGCGTGAACCCGATGAACGCGCTGCTTTTCATATTGGTGGCACACACGTTGCCCTGGGCCGTATCAATAATATGGATACTGATGAAATTGACCACCTCAAGAACCAGGAAGTGATTTGCTATTGCCGCTCCGGACAGCGCAGTGCACGCGCCTGCATGATGCTCGAATCACTTGGCTTCACTCAGGTAAAAAATCTTACGGGTGGTATGCTGGCCTGGCAGGAGAAGTACGACAAAGCCTGAGATAGATAATTATCCCAACAGTCGGACTCCCATAACATACTGACTGCCATAAAAAATTAAAAACCTATCTGCACGCCGGCAAACACCTGAATGGGTGCCATCGGAAAATAATAATTCTCGGTAACCAGGTTGTTGTTATAGAGGTAACTGAAGGTGTAGCCATTCGGTTCATAACGTGTTGAAAAAAGGTTCTGTACCTGGATAAAACTGCTGAGCTCTTTTACGGCTTTCCATTTAAATACTTTGGCTACCCGTACGTCCTGAACATAATAATCGTCCAGTCGCCGGTTTTTGTTGGAGGTGTTGTCGAGATACTGGCTGCCTACATACTTCCCGGTACATTCAATGGTTAGTCCGGATAGAGGCGTATACTGCAACATCCACATACCCGTAACATCAGGAGAGAAGGATAAATTTCCGGAAGGGTAGAAACGGGTTATTTGTCCGCCGTTATCATAATCATCCAGATACTCGGTAAAGTTTTTAATACGGTTCCGGCTGATACTAACGTTAGAGGATAGCTGTAGTTTGCGGTGCAACACCACAGAGCCTTCCAGTTCAATGCCGAGGCGATAGCTCACCGGTATATTGGTACGCGTGTAGGCACCTACGTCGTTTATTTTACCGGTAAGTACCAGTTGATTCCTGTAGTACATGTAATAGGCATTCACGGCCCATCTTCCTTTTTTGAATTGTTGTTCAAATCCCAGTTCAGTATCGTACAGTGTTTCGGCACGGGGTGTCTCGTTGATACCTGCCTCAAAGTCGTCGCGATTGGGCTCTTTGGAGGCTTTGGCAACAAATGCGTACCATTTTACATTGGCATAACGGTAAGTGATACCCGCTTTTGGGTTGAAAAACAGGTAGCTGTTGTTTTGTTTGAGTCCGGGGGCATTCCTGAATCCGTTAATGTCATAATCCACCCGGCGCAGTTGCACATCCACATAGCTTTGCCAGCGCGGGTGAAAGCGTTCTGTCCATTTGGTGTAGAGCGACTGTTCCCGTTTTACGGCATCGTTATCATACCAGCGGTGATTTTTAGGTACTTCCACAGGCAGTTGTACTGTTACTACTTTCCCGTAATGATCTCCGTTATACTGATTCCATCCGCCTCCAATAATCCAGTCTCTTTTCGCCTGGGTATGTTGAAATGAAAATACGTTTCCAAAAAAATAGTTATCGAGGTATAGCCGCCGTACCAGATCCGATTCAGTAAAAATGTTTGTACCATCGTTGTAATCGGGTAACTGATAATCATTCAGTGTTTCTCCGGCTTTGTACTGTTCATAATATCCTATCCCACGCGTCATAAAACCGGTGAGGTTCATCTTCCAGCGTTTGCTGAGTTCACGGTTATAAAAAAGCTGATAATGGGTTTGCCGGTAATTGTCGGTTTCATTATCGTAAGGTGTACCCGGTTTTTCTGTTCCGGCAGCATTGAAGGTGCGGTTGGTGCGCAGCGATGCTTCATCCACCCCATACCAGGCCTGATATGTTTTTTCCCTGCCGGCGATAATGTTCAAACGGAGCGACTGTTTGCGTTCAATCATCGCAACACTGGCATAGAGCGATTGCAGGGATGACGTAGCCCGGTCGATGTATCCGTTGCTCTGAATATTGCTCAGGCGTATATCGGTAAGAAACTTTTTTTTCATCAAACCTGAATGAAACTGCAGGGTGTTTTTCATGGAACCGTACGATCCAAAGGTGTTGTTCAGCATCAGGGCACGCTCTTTATGTACTTCGTTGGTGCTGATGTGTACACCACCACCGAACGAACCCGTACCCTGTGAAGTGGTACCTACTCCACGCTGAATCTGGATGTTGCCGGCAGAGGACACCAGGTCAGGAATGTTCACCAGGAATGTACCCTGGCTTTCCGCATCATTATAGGGAATACCATTGATGGTGAAGTTGATTCTGGAAGCATCGGTGCCCCTGATACGCAATCCCGTGTAGCCGATACCGTTACCTGCATCAGAATGTGACACCACGCCGGGGGTGAGTAGCAGGATGAAGGGGAGGTCTTGTCCGGTATTTCTTGCTGCCAGTTGCTCTCTGGAAAGATTGGTTTTAGCAATGGGGGCATTGTCAGCGGCACGGATGGCTGAAACTTCTACCGGGGTGAGTAAGGTGGTATCCTGCGCATAGGTTGCATAACACAGGCATATTATCAGCCAGCAAAGACTAATCTTTTTCATGTAATCACAATGTTTGGCTGAATATCCTGAGTGCAGATGTTTCTTTCTCCCTTCGCAGGCATTATCCTGTTCAGGTTTTACGGGTATAATCT